>WBZO01001029.1_pt1 | contig 48349 bp, 40 predicted proteins | sample 5204261 | NCBI WGS metagenome assembly WBZO01 (sample SAMN12412400, study PRJNA552823) | activated sludge metagenome | isolation source: activated sludge from anammox sidestream of wastewater treatment plant... | place: USA: North Carolina | collected 2017-09
ATCACGATTCTCGCCCGTCATTACGGGTATGCGAAGAGATTGGGGGTCACGCATTGGCGCGGCATCGTCTACCAGCCGCCGGGGGCGTGGCTGATTTGGGACTGGTTGACGGGAACCGGCACCCACCATCTTGAACTGAACTGGCACTTGGCCGTGGACCCCGTTGAGCGTGCAGGCGCTTACCTTCTGCCCCTCGGCGATGAATGCATGCAAATCTCCGTTGAGGGGGGACGCTCTTGCCTGTTACGCGGAGGAGAGGAGCCAGGCGCGGGATGGGCTTCACCTCAATACGGCGTAAAGGTTCCTATCCCGACGCTTCGTGCCGAACATGCCGGCAAGGTGCCGCATGAATTCATGACAAGGATCTGGTGCGGAGCGGGCGAGCCGCCTGCACAACTTCAGACGTTCAGCCTTTCGAGGTCGGCCTATGGAACCATTGCGCGTTGAAGTGCTGGATGTACCGGTCGATTGCGTGACCATGGATCAGGCGGTTCAGTGGGCGGATGCCCGCGCCCGTGGAAACGAGCCCCAGGCCGTCATTGCCGTCAATCCGGAAAAGGTCATCAAGGCTCAGTCCGACCCTGAACTGCTCCGCCTTTTGCGTTCGGCCGGGCTGCTGATTCCCGACGGGATCGGCGTAGTTTTCGCCACGCGGCTTCTGCGCCTCGGCTACTCGGAGCGGGTCCCTGGTGCGGAACTGATGCCTCGTCTCTGCGCCCTCGCGGCAACTCGAGGCTACCGCGTGTTTCTCTTCGGAGCGAGTCCGGAGGTCAATAGCGCCGCCGTTGCTCGTCTTCGGGAGAAGTTTCCCGGGTTGAATGTTGTCGGAACACAGCACGGCTTCGTACCGGGAACCGAGATGCCGACGGTGATTGCGCGCATCAACGAGGCCAAACCGGATTTTCTCTTCATCGCGCTCGGCAGTCCCAAGCAGGAGTTGTGGATGGCACAGTATCTCCCTCAGTTGCACGTGAAGGTGTGCCAGGGTGTCGGAGGTACGTTTGATGTCCTGGCCGGCAGGGTCAAGCGCGCTCCTTGGCTTTTCCGCACCGTTCACTTGGAGTGGCTCTATCGGCTCCTGTCACAGCCGAGCCGCCTGACGCGGCAAACTGCCTTGCCGCTCTTCGCCTTTCAGATTCTGCGCAAACGGGTTTTCGGATGAAATCCCTCTCCCATATGGCGGCGAAATCCGACTCGGTGCTTCCGGTCGCGTCGACGCTGCCTTCCGCCGAATTGACCTGGCAAGTGTGGGTAGGGTGGCTGGCTATGATCTTGCCGCTCTGGCTCGTCGGCTACGCGTATGCCGACAGCCTAGACTACATGGCCGACCTCTGGGTGAACGACGAGAACTACGGTCATGGGATGCTGGTTCCGCTCATCAGTCTGTATTTGATTTGGCAGAAGCGAAAGGGCATTGGCCGCGTCCTGAAACCCGGTTCCTGGCTCGGCCTTCTGTTCGTCGGAATCGGAATCGTTCTCTATGCCGTCGGCGAATTGGCCACGGTCTATCTGCTGCTTCATCTCTCCTTGTGGTGTGTGCTGGTCGGGTTGTTGCTCGCGGCTTTGGGCCGGCGCGCGGTGGCCTTGATGGCATTTCCACTCGGGTATCTGTTGACGGCCGTGCCGCTGCCGCAATTTCTCTACCAGGGGCTTTCGGGAAAGCTGCAGCTGATCTCCTCGGCGCTCGGCGTTGGCTGTCTGCAATTTCTCGGCATCACCGCGTTCCGAGACGGGAACGTGATCGATTTGGGGCCTATCCAGTTGCAGGTCGTGGATGCTTGCAGCGGATTGCGCTACCTCTTCCCGCTCGCGACCTTGGCCTTGCTCTGCGCCTATCTGTTCAACGACCGAATGTGGAAGCGGGTGCTGTTGTTTTTGTCGAGTCTGCCGATCTCGATCCTCCTGAACGGGTTTCGCATCGGCATGATCGGCGTGCTTGTGGAGCACTTCGGGCAAGGGGCGGCGGAGGGATTCTATCACCTCTTCGAAGGGTGGGTCTTGTTCATGGTGAGTCTGGCCCTGTTGGTGTTCGAAATGTGGGTGCTGAAACGGGTCGGCGCCGCGTCACGGGACACCGGCCTCGTCCGCTTCGCTCAGGCGGATGAGCGGGCGAGTGCGAGGACCGAATCGGTATCGTCCGGCGCAGCCGCACCGTGTGTCGCTCTTCAGCGGTCGTATCTCTACAGTGCCTGTCTGCTGCTGCTGTTGCCGATGGCCTCGTCTCAATTGACACAGCGCGACGAAGTTCTGCCCTCTCGACAAGCGTTCCTCGATTTTCCCATGACCATCGAGGGCTGGACCGGCACGGCCTTTCCCCTCGAGCCTCGTTACGTCGAGGTTCTGCGTTTCGACGACTATGTCCTGGCGGACTACAGCCGGGCCGGTGTGCCCCCGGTCAACCTCTATGTCGCCTACTACCGATCGCAACGGAAGGGGCAATCGGCCCATTCGCCGCAGACCTGCATTCCCGGAGGCGGATGGGAACTCACCTCCATTCAGCAGGTGAGCCTCGACGCGACCGACCCCGGTCGTTCCGTGATGCCCGCCAACCGGGTGATGATCCAGAAGGGTGACCAGCGCCAAGTCGTCCTCTATTGGTTCAAACAGCGGGATCGGGTCGTTGCGAATGAGTACTTGGTGAAGCTGTACATGCTGTGGGATTCCATGGTTCGCCATCGGACGGACGGCGCCTTGGTTCGACTCACGACCCCGGTGTTGTCGGGAGAATCAGATGAGAATGCCGGGGAGCGACTGGTGCGCTTTGCCCAATCGGTGAATCCACTGTTGAGCCGCTACGTTCCGGATTGAAGAGGACGCTGCGCGACGATGTTATCCACCCTCTTTTTCAGTTTCGTCGGATCGCTGATCATCTGCATGGCGCTGATTCCGCCGTTGATGGCCACCGCCAGCCGACTCCAATTCCTGGACATTCCGACGGATCAACGCCGCGTGCACTCGGATCCTGTGGCCAAAGTCGGCGGCATTGCCTTCGGGATCGGAACTTTCGCCGCGATGCTGATTTGGGCGCCCAAGGACGATATCGTGGTCGCGGGTTTGCTCGGCGGAGTCACAATCTTGTTGTTCGGCATGTGGGACGACCGCGTCGGGCTTCCCTATACGATCAAGTTCTTGGGCCAGGCGTTGGGTGCCATCATCGTGATGTGGCAAGGCGATATTCATCTGAACGCGATGCCCTTCATGGAATCGGATCTGCCGCTGTGGATCGCCTATCCGATGACGTTGCTGATCATCGTCGGAGTCACGAATGCTGTGAATCTGGCGGATGGTCTGGATGGGCTCGCCGGAGGCCTGTCCCTCCTGAGTTTCGCGGGCATGGCTTGTTTGGCCTATCTCGGCGGAGATCACACCGTGACCCTGCTGATGGTTCCGGTTCTGGGTGGGTTGCTGGGATTCCTGCGGTTCAATACCTATCCGGCCAGGATTTTCATGGGCGATGCCGGAAGCCAGTTCTTGGGATTCTTCATGGCGATTTCCGCCATCGTGCTGACCGATCCGTTGCGGGGACCCTACACGCCGGTCTTGGGCCTATTCCTGCTGGGTCTTCCGCTGCTCGATACGGTCGGCGTGATGATGCAGCGCGTGAAGGAAGGCCGTTCACCGTTCGTCGCGGACAAGAACCACCTCCACCACAAGTTGCTGGCGATGGGATTGAGCCACTACGAAGCGGTGCTGATGATTTATCTATTGCAGGCCAGCATGGTGACCTTGGCTTATGCTTTGCGGTGGCAATCCGAGCTGTCGATCCTCTCGGCCTACGCGGTGGTTGCCGGATTGATTCTGTTGCCCTTCATGCAAACGCGGCTGTGGTCGATGCAATCGAGCCGCTCCTTGAGGCGCCTCGACGTTTGGTTCGGCGAACTCAGCGCGGTCTTGTCGGCTCCCTGGCTGGTGCGCGAACCGATTCGCCTGTTGGGCGTGGCCGTTCCGGCCTTCCTGATCGTGAGCGTATTTCTCCCGAAGCAGGTGCCGGACGACATGGGCTACGTCGCCACCGGTCTGTTCGTGATCACCACCCTCGGCCTTTGGATGCTGCCTAAGTGGGCCCCGCTGCTTGTTCGTGCTGCGTTGTACGTCGGCAGCACGTTCGTGATGTATCTCAGCGAGCCGCCCGCCGAGTCGGTCGCGGTGCTGAGCCCCATCCATGCATTTTTTCTGTTGCTGGCCGGTCTGGTGGCGTTGACGATCCGCTTCAACTCCGAACACCGGTTCCAAACGACCCCCTTGGATTATCTGATGGTGTTTCTTGCAGTGATGATTCCTGCTCTTCCGGAGATGCACGTGGTCGACATCAGTGTGAGCTTCCTCACAGCCAAGCTGATCGTATTATTTTTCTCGTTTGAATTGTTGATGCATGTGTTCTCGGGGCGGCTCACCCAGCTGGGGTTGGTGGCGCTGTGGGTCCTGTTCGGGATCGCGGTCCGGGCATGGCTCTGATGAATCGGCCTGGGAAGAGGGGAGGAGAACGACACATGACGCGACAGCTGGCGATCTGGTGCTGCTTGCTCGTGATCGTTGCCCTCGTGGGTTGCGGTGGGCCGGAGGAGCGCAAGAACAAATACCGGATCAAGGCTCAAGAGTACATCCAGGCCGGAAACTTCCCGAAGGCCCGTGTGGCCCTGCGCAATGTGTTGAAGATCGATCCGAAAGACTTCGAAGCGTATTTCTTGTATGCCGAGGTCGAGGAGAAGGAAAAAAATTGGCGAAATGCCTTCGCTCATTACCAGCATGTGGTGGAACTCTCCCCGGGCCACGAACGCGCGCTGGTCAAGCTGGGAAAGTTCTATCTGCAGGGGAGAATCGACGATAAAGCCAACGAGATCGCCGAGAAACTGCTGGCCCAACATCCGGGCCACGTGTCGGCCCTGGCCATCAAGGCAGCGCTCACGGCTGCGTCCGGCAATCTGGCCGAGGCCACCCGCATGGGCGAGGTCTTAATTCAGCAGCACCCGACGGAAGCCGATGCCGCCATCCTTTTGGGGACGCTCTATTCGTTACAGGATGCCCATGCCAAGGTCGAGCCGGTGCTGGTTCGGGCGCTTGCTGCCCATCCTCAGGATTTGGACCTGTTGAACTCGCTGGCAATGGCCTATGTACGGATGGGTCATCACGCCAAGGCCGAGCAGGTATTCCGGCAGATCATCACCCAAGAACCGAAGGTATTCGACCACTACTTGAAACTCGCGGTCTTCTTCGATCAGCAGAAGGCCGTGGATAAGGCCGAGGGCGTGCTCCGCGACGCCTTGCGATTGGAGCCGGACAGCGAACAACGTCATCTGGCGTTGGCCGATTACTTGGCCGGCCGGAGGACCATGGAATCCGCCGAGGCGGCTCTGACCGAGGCGCACCGTGCGCTTCCCCACGCCGTAAACATCCAGTTCGCCCTCGGCCGGTTGTACGAATTGCACCAGCAGCCGGCGAGGGCCAGACGGGTCTATGAAGACGTACGCGACTGGAACAAGACCAAGCCGGCCGAAGGAACCGCCAAGGTCAAGCTTGCAGCCTTGGAGTGGGCCGATGGGAAACAGGAATCGGCACAACAGGTGCTCCAGGAGGTATTGCACGAGAACCCACGCGCATCCGAGGCCCTGTTGTTGCAAGGTCGTATTGCCCTTCAGCGAGGTGACGGACGCGATGCCGTACAGGCTTTCCGCACAGTCTTGAAGGATCAGCCGGACCAGGCAGAAGCCTACGCGTTGCTGGGCCAAGCGCATTTGATGGTGGAGGAAACCTCCCTTGCACGGGAGAATCTGGAGAAGGCTGTGGCGCTCAGCCCGAACCTGTATCAGGCTCACTTGGCGTTGGCGATTCTCGACGCCTCGGCAGGTCGGACGAAGGATGCCCGCGGGCGTCTGCAGGAAATCCTCAAACAGGCTCCCACCAATCTCGGGACGTTGGGAATGCTTCTGAACCTCCAGGCGGCCGACCGTGATTGGGGCGCCACCGAGGATACGCTGGCAAAGATTCGTGATGCCGGCGCGAATGGTTTCGTGGCAGACCTGGCGGAGGGCAACCTCTACCAGGCCCGCTTGCAATTCGACAAGGCCGCCACGGCTTTCGAGCGGGCCGCCGCGGCCAGGCCGGATGCCCCGGAACCGATCTTTGCCCTGGTCCGAATCGACGCACGGCAAGGGAAATTGGCGCAGGCACAACAACGACTGACGCAGCTGATCGCACGGAACGCCCAGCATCCCTTCGCCCATGGACTGCTCGGAGAAATTCTCATCCTGAAGGGAGAGCAGGGGCGCGCGGAGGAAGAGCTGCGCCAGGCCACGGCGCTCAAGCCGGACTGGAGCATGCCCTGGGTGAATTGGGCAACCATGAAACTGTCTCAGCGCAAGCCCGGCGAAGCCACCGGCATTCTTCAACGTGGGTTGGAAGCCAATCCACGGAACGAGGAACTTCGTCTGTTGTACGCCTCGCACTTGGGAGAGAACGGGCAGTTGGATTTGGCGATCACCGAGTATGAGGTGGTGTTGCAGCACAATCCCCGGTCGCTCGTGGCGGCGAACAACCTCGCTTCCATACTTGCGGACTATAAAGGTGATGCCAAGAGTCTCGATCGGGCGCTCACGCTGAGCCGTGACTTCGAGCAGCGTGCGCCAAATCCATTTTTTCTCGACACATTGGGGTGGGTCCACCTAAAAATGGGACATCACGACGAAGCTCTGCGTGTGATCCAGCGCGCCGTCAACGAGGCGCCGCAGAATCCGATTCTCAATTACCACCTGGGCGTTGCTCACTACAAGACGGGCCATCGGCGCGAGGCGCAGATGCACCTCCAAAAGGCCCTCAATTCGAAGCAGCCGTTTCCTGGCATCGAGGACGCGCGCACCATATTGGCGCAGGTTGCAGGATAGGAAGGAGAGAAGGGTGAAATTTGTGAAGCCGCAGTGGTCCCGCCGGGTTGTCTCGCCGCTGATCGTGACCGTCGGGTGTGGGATCTTCCTGTTCGGATGGCTCGCGGGTTGCGCGCAGACGCCGGCCATCGCCCAGCAAGCCCTGGCCGAACCGGGATATCAGCTTGGTCCCGAAGACGTGGTGATGATCTCCGTGTGGAAAGATGAACACTTGACGAGGGAAGTCGTCGTTCGCCCGGATGGCATGCTGTCATTTCCGCTGGTCGGCGATGTTCCCGCCGCCGGCCATACGGTCGAGGAAGTGCGACAGGATCTCTCGAAGCGCCTGGCCCGCTACATTCCGAATCCGCATGTGTCCGTGGCCATCACCAAGCTGCAGAGTTACAAGGTCTATGTCATGGGCCGCGTGAATAAACCGGGCGAATACCTCGTGGGTCACTATACGGACGTGCTTCAAGCGCTGAGTTTGGCCGGCGGCCTCACTCCGTTTGCGTCCGAAAACGACATCAAGATTATTCGCCGCGAGGAGGGAGAGGAGCGTGTGTTCCTGTTCCGATACGGCGACATCCAAAAGGGGAGAGACCTCAAGCAGAACATCTTGCTGCAACGCGGCGATGTGGTGATGGTGCCCTAGTGCCTCGCCTGTCTTCTGATTGCATCTCCAACGGTCGACGGTGAGGGGAATCGTTCGGAGCATCCTGCGGAGTTGTGCGGCCCTCGCCATCGGCTGTCTGGCGTCGTGCCCCGCCTGCCATGATGCCGGTGCAGCCGAATGGTTCATCGAGCCGGCCATGACGGTCCGTGGCGAGGTGAACAGCAACCTGACGCTGACGACGTTCAGTCACGATCCGACCTACGGGCATTGGGTGTCGCCGGGGGCCCGCTTCGGAGGATCCACGGAAGCGCTCGAGGTCAGCGGCCGCATGGCCGCGGATTTCGTCCGATACTACGGCGGGCAGGACGTCAGCATTACGAATCTCTACTTTCCGCTGTCCGTCAAATACAAAACCGAGAAGGACGTATTCGGCTTGGACGGAGGCTTGACCAGGGACAATACCTTGATGGGGGAGTTGCGCCAGACCGGCGTGGCTCTCAGTTTCACGCAGCGCAACTATTGGAATTTCAATCCGACTTGGACGCACAATTTCACGGAGAAGTTCTCTGCGACCGGGATGTACCAGTACAACGACGCCAGTTATCAAAACGGTCTTCGGCTCGGGCTGGCCGACTATCGACTCCATAGCGGGTCGGCGGGTGTGTCGTACCAATTGACCGAGCGGGATCAGATCCAGTTGAACGGGATAGTCGTCCGATTCGAAGCCCCGGACCTGCATCTGACATCCACGATCGTCGGCCCTCAGGTGACGTATGCCCATATGTTTTCAGAGTCCGTCACGGGCACGATCGCCGGAGGCCCTCGTCACATGACGTCCAATCTCTCCGACCAGACTGTCTCGCTGTCGGACAGTGTGTGGGTGTGGGTCTTTTCCGGAAGTCTGGAAAAGCGATGGGAGGATTGGCTGGTGAAGGGCGAGGCGGGTCGTGAAATCAATCCGAGCGGGTTCGGCCTCTTGCTGCGGACGGACAAGTTCAGCCTCGAGGTGTCGCACCAGTTCACCGAGCGATTGACGGCGTCGGTCAAAGGGATGTTCCTGGTGGCCGACAGTATCAAGACGGCAACGGTCCGGACGAGCTTTCCCGAAAATAGGCTGATCTACGTCACGCCGAAACTGTCGTGGCGGATCTCTGAATGGTGGACCATGGACGTGCTCTACACCTATGCCCAACGCGACGTGCCGAGCGCCACGCAGACGGCCTTGGCCAATTCCGGCAGCATCATGTTCACCTACTATCCGCCGAAGTGGTCGTTTGGGCGGTAACGGTTCGGTCAACTTAGAGGGAGGGGCGCGGCTCATGCAGAAGTCCCAGCTCGACATCAAGGAACTCATTGCCATCGCACTGCGCCGCAAGTGGCCGATGGCCTTGTGCACGGCCGGTATCCTCATCGTCGGAGCGACCGTTGCGTTTACGATTCCGGCCGTATACCGGTCGACCGCCACGATTTTGATCGAAGAGCAGGAGATTCCGAACGACCTCGTACGTGCGGCGATCACGACATACGCGGATCAACGGATCGAGACAATCAAACAGCAGGTGATGAGCCGGGCCACACTCTGGAAAATTGTCGAGCAGTACGACCTCTACCGCGGCATGCGGAAGCGTAGCCCCACCGAAGATGTGCTGCAGCGGTTCGTCAAGGACATCAACATCGACGTCATCAACGCCAAAGTGGTCGACAAGCGCACTCAAACTCCGACACAGGCCACCATCGCTTTTACCCTGTCCTACGACGGGGAAAGCCCCGAGGTCTCCCAAAAAGTCGCCAACGAGTTGACCAGCCTCTTTCTCGCGGAAAATCTGAAAACGCGCGAACGGCACGCGCAGGAGACAACGGCATTTTTGAAGCAGGAGGCGGAAAACCTGGCGCGTCATATCGAGGACCTTGAGCGAAAGATCGTTCAGGTGAAACAGCGGGCGGAAGGGGCCTTGCCCGAGCTGACCCAGCTCAACATGCAACTGTTGAACGGCGCGGAGCGGGAACTCACGGACATTGACCGCGACCTGCGCGCGCTTGAGGAGCGGCGCACCTACCTCGAAGGGGAGTTGGCCGTCACGAAGCCCAACACACCGATCATTGCGGCGACCGGTGAACGGATCCTGGACTCTTCCGAACGACTCCGAGCCCTGCGTGCCGAGTACGCCGACAAAGCGGCCTATTACTCTCCCGAGCATCCGGACATCAGCAAGATGCAGCAAGAGATTCAGGCATTGGAGAGGGATACGGGGGGCGCGGCGCCGATCGACGATGTCACGAAACGCCTGACGGGCGAGCGGGCCACGTTGGCGACGCTCTTGGATCGGTATGGCGAAGACCATCCGGACGTGGTCCGGTCACGCCGTGTGATCGCTTCCCTGGAAAAGGAACTGCGTCACCATGCGGCGAATCCAGCCCAGGCGCCAGCGGTCAAGCCCGAGAATCCGGCCTATATCAATATTCAGACGCAACTCACCTCCGCCGTCTCATCCATCGACGCCTTGAAGGCGCAGCGGGTGAAGCTGAAAAAGCGAGTGGATGAGTATGCGCGCCGGCTCGAAAAGACGAACCAGTTCGAGCCGGAGTACCTCGACCTGATGCGCGAGCGTGACAATTCGGCCAGGAAGTACGAGGAGCTGCGCTCAAAACTGCTGGAAGCGCAGGTCTCGGAGGGGTTGGAGACACAACGGAAAGGCGAGCGGTTCTCGCTGATCGACCCGCCGGATCTACCCGAGAAGCCAGAGAAGCCGAACCGGCCGCTCATTCTACTATTGAGCTTCGTCCTGGCCGTCGGGGGTGGAGCTGGTTGCGGGGCTCTGTTGGAAAATCTGGATCGCTCGATCCGCGGTCCCGAGTCCCTGGCACAGGTGACGAACGTGTTCCCGCTGGCCGTAATTCCCTACATCCCGAATGAAGCGGATCTGCAACAGCTGATCGCCAAGCGGCGCAATATTCGGTTGGCTGGCGTCGGATTGGCCGCCGCGGCCGTGCTGTTGGTGCATTGGTTCTGGCTGCCGCTCGATGTGGCATGGTTCGCCGCGTTGCGCAAATTCGGATTGGACTGACAGAGAGGAGACTCCTGATGGAACGGCTGCACAGCGCCCTCGAGCGGTACAAGAAAGAAGAACAGCAACGGCGTCCCGCTCCGGTGTTGAAGGCGACGCCGCCTCGACAAGCGAGACCCGAGGTTCAAGAGATCGTCTATACCCAGACCCGCACCGTCGATATCCCAGGCGAAGTGCTGCGGGAGCGCCGAGTCCTGGCCGGGTTTGAACGTGGGCCATTCCTGGATGCCTATAAGATCTTGCGCACTCAAGTGATGCACCGCCTGCGGGAGAACGGGTGGAATGTGCTTGGGATCACGAGCCCGGGGAAACATGAGGGGAAAACTTTGACGGCCGTGAATCTCGCGATCAGCCTGGCCATGGAATCCAACCAGACGGTGCTGCTCGTCGATGCCGATCTGAGCCATCCCAGCGCGCACACGATGTTCGCGATGGAGGAATGCGGCGGCCTGGTGGACTATCTCCTGGACGGCATTCCCGTGGAGCATTTGCTCATTCACCCCGGCATCGGGCGGTTCGTGTTCATGCCGGCCGGCCGGCCGATCCAGAATTCGGTCGAGGCATTGACCTCGCCCAAGATGGTCGCATTGGTCGAGGAATTCAAGCATCGGTATCCTTCGCGGGTGGTCCTGTTCGATCTCCCTCCGCTGTTGCAGACGGCGGACGTGCTGGCGTTCTCCCCCTATACCGATGCGCTGCTCCTCGTCGTTGAAGAGGGACACACGAGCCGGGAAGATGTGGAGCGCGCCCTGCGGTTGGTGAAGGGGACGACGCCTGTGTTGGGGACGGTTCTGAACAAGGCCGGCCGGGGCCAGATGACCCCCGCGGCGATGAAGCGAATGTTATTGACCTAACTCCGATTGTCTCGTAGATACAAACTATGTACGAACACTTCTACGGTCTCAAGCTCAAGCCCTTTACGCTGGTGCCGAACCCGGACTTTCTCTATCGGGGAGAAACGCATCGTCTCGCGCTCACGACGTTGGAGTACGGGATTCTGAATCAGGCCGGCTTCGTCGTGCTCACGGGCGAACCAGGCATGGGAAAGACGACGTTGCTGCAGCAGCTCCTCGCGGAACATCGCGACCATTTCACGATCGGCATGATCACAAATACGCATGGGGAAATGGAGACGCTCCTGCCCTGGATTCTGCTCGCTTTCGGCCTGACGCAAACGGACCGGGATAAGCTTGAGGCCTTCCATGCGTTTCAGCAATTCATCGAAAAGGAATCCACCGCCAACCGCCGGGTGCTGCTGATTGTGGATGAAGCCCAGAATCTCGGCGTGAACCTGCTCGAGGAATTACGGCTCCTCTCCAATACGAACAAGGACAAGGCGCCGGTCCTGCAGATCATTTTGTCAGGCCAGCCGGATCTGCGTCAGCTTCTGCAGCGCAAAGACCTCACCCAGTTCGCCCAGCGGGTGATGGTGGACTACGCGCTGGAACCCTTCAAGGAAGTGGATACCATCGGCTATATCGCCCATCGGCTTCGGGTGGCGGGACGCGAGGAACCCCTGTTCACGTATCAGGCCGGGATGATGATTCACCGGCTTACGGGGGGCATTCCGCGCTTGATCAACCAGGTGTGCGATACGGCCTTGACCTATGGCTTTGCGGAGGAGGCTCCCATGCTCTCCTCGCAACTGGTGGCCCAGGCGGCCAAAGACCGCAGCCGGGGCGGCATCCTGCCGTTGGCGGAATCCGAGGCCGTCTTCACGCTGACGAAGGAACAGGGGGAAGCCGAGCAACAACAACTGGCGGCCTTCGCGGCGAAGCGATCCCGCGCCGCGGCCTCAACCGTCAGCGCACCAGCCGGGTCGCTTCCTCCCGCCGCGTCACATGACCCTCAACCGAACGCCGAAGCGTCGGAGTGGTACGAACGAGGTCTGGCCTTGAAGAAGGTTGGACTTTTCAAAGAGGCGCTACACCAGTTTTCACTCGCGGCGCAAGATGCCTCCCTAACGTTCAAAGCCATGGCCCAGGTCGGCATTTGCTTGAAGTCGGCCAACCGACTGGAAGAGGCGGTGACGGCGTTTCGCAAGGCTCTGCAGGCTCAGCGGGCATCCACGCCAGACACCATCCAGGTGCGGTATCTGCTGGCGAGGACGCTGGAATCCTTGGGACGGGTGGATGAAACCCTGGAGAACTATCGTTGGATCCGGCGCGAAGATCCCGGGTTCAAGGACGTGGCGGATCGTATTGATCGCCTGAGCAGCAACCGGAGAGGCTCGGCCAAGGCCTCAAGCCCGGTCGGCGAGGGCGGTTCCTGGATGACGCAACTGCACCGCATTTTGGGTACCTCCAAGTAGCCTTCCTCATGCCGTTGCCTTCCTCCGGAAACGTGTCGTTTCCCTGAGTGAGCCTCAAGTTCTCGCCCTCTCACGCCGATCTGTCCTATGGGGGTGCTTCACCATGGGATTGGAAGTCATTCAGATCATCGAGGCGGATCCGGCGCAGGCGCGCCAGCTCGACCAAGTGCTTCGCCAAGCCAGTTTCCGAACCAACGTCGCGTTCGACGGACCCTCCGGCATGCAGGATGTCTGGCGAATCAAGCCGGCCATGATCATCGCGGATGATAACCTCCCGGGTTTGAATGGTCGAGACCTCTGTCAGAGGCTGCGGCAGGATCCTGCCACGAAACATATTCCTCTCATTCTCCTGTCCGGCTACTCCTCCCAAGATCGCAGGGTCGAAGCTTTCGAACAAGGCGCGGACGATTTCATCATCAAACCTTATGGCGAGGGTGAGTTGATCGCTCGTATACGCGCCGTGCTTCGGCGATGCCAGCGATCGGCGTCGCAGGAAGATCAGCCCGACGACGACCTGACTTTCGAAGATTGTCTCTACGTCGTCACGTTCCGTGGTCTGAAGATGACCCTCATCTCTACGGAATGGAAGGCGTTGAGGCGTTTTGCCAACACCCCGGGGAAGGTGGTGCCGCGGGAGGAATTGAAGTCGCTCCTCTGGGGTGACGATATTCTGCTGCATGACCACGATCTCGACCGTTGTATTGAGGGGCTCAATCAGAAGATGTCTGCGGATCAGGCAACGGTGGGGAAAATTCTGACGGTTCCAGGCGGGGGGTATCGGTTACTGGACGCAGCACCGGCCCCGTCCGCCGTATTATCCGACAAGTAGTCGTTGCCGCGCGCGCTGTTTGCCAGGCTGCTTCGGATCTCAAGACATCCGGCAGCCAGCTTAGGCTCTGAGGCACCGCCCTGGCTCGCCGACGGGCCCGTTTCCACTCCTTCCTGATGCGACCCGCTATTCGGAGATCCCACTTCCTCGCCCAGCGCTTGAAATCGGCCAGTTCCTCGTAGCGCCCCAGCAGAGTCTGGACCGTCTTCAGCCGGCTCACCAACTCGGTACGACTCCCTTGCCGCCGGGACAACCATTCCGTTTGGTAGCGAACCTGTTTGAGGAGCAGGCGAAGGGCATGGAGAGGCTTCCGCCTAGGACGCCGCAAGGCCTCGTCGAGCGTCTGCCGGAGACGCTCGATCTGCCGATCCCTCACGAGGGGAATCCGCGCGGCGAGGAGGGGATCGATCACATCCCGGCTCAGGACGACGTGATTCGTAATCACGCGCGCGAGAGCGGGGTAGGTCCCCTTTTCGGTGAGTCGATCGATCTCTCGCCGGATGCGATCCTTCACGAGTGTCAGGTCTGCGCGCGAGGCCCTCTTCGACCGCAGATATCGGCGGAACACCTGCAATGCGCGCAATTTGCTCAGCAGGCCTGCCGCATCCGCGACGGCCTGGGCATCCTGTTGGCGGCCAAGAAGCTCAAGTAATGCCTGAAATCTGCGGCAGGACGTCCGTATTCGGTGGATACTGGATTCACGGGAATGGCTCCGTTCCAGGGACCGGATACCCCGTAGGATCACGGAGCGTTCGCGGACCGCAATGCGATACCATTCCGGTTGGGATACCCGTGATTGCGCCAGTGACATGGAATCATCACATCCAGATCAGCAAAGCCTAGCAAAGCGTGAAGGGGGAGGCAATCTCGTTGAAGCCCTCATACAAACGCTCTATTATGCGCGAACCTTCACCTAGACACTGAGGAGTGCTTGAATGGATATTGTGTTGTTTCGGCACGGGGTTGCCGTCGAACGTGATGAGTGGGACGGGAAAGAGCAGGATCGGCCGCTCACGGACAAAGGAAAGAAGCGCACTCGCCTCTCGGGGGCAGGCCTCGTGGCCGCAGGTCTCTCTGTCACCCACATCCTCTCCAGTCCGCTGGCTCGGGCACGCCAAACGGCCGACATTCTCAGAGAAGCTTTGCGGGGACGGTCGACGATCCGAATGTGCGACGAATTGATTCCGGATTCTCCGGCCGACAAGGTCGTTGCGTTGCTCGACACGCTCCCGCTGAATTCCACTGTCCTCTGCGTGGGGCACGAGCCCCAACTCAGCGCCCTCGCAGGTCTGCTGCTGGGAGGGAAACCGATTCGCGGTTTGGCCTTCAAAAAGGCCGGGGCTTCGTTGATTCATTGCGACGAGCTGCCGCATGCAGGGAAGGGGACCCTCGGGTGGTGGCTTCCGCCGAGTCTCCTGCGGGCCCTCGAGTAGGGTCCGGCTCATGAACGGGACTGGTCCTGAGAGAGGGGGGACAGGGGACCGGTGTCCGACAGGAGCAATTGGATTTTTGCGCGCAGCTCGTCCTGAATCTCCTCCGGCGGTTTGCGCGCGTCGATCACCTGGAAGTTGAATTCTTCCGCCATCTTGTCGAACTCCTCGATCAGGAGTCCTTGATATTTCTTAAAGCTATCGTAGAGATCCGCCCCCAGCCGGAGATCCATCCCGCTTTCCCAATAGTTCATGCCCTTGCTTTCGATCACCCGTAGGGCGAGCGTGTCCACGTCGATGCGCAGGTAGCAGACCAGATCCGGGATCAAGGCGAATCCAAACACGTCCCTGATCCATTTCCGGTCACCGCTTCGGACATAGTCCCTCGCGCAAGCCGTATAAATGTACCGGTCGGCCAGCACAATGAAGCCGGAGCGGAGGGCGGGAATGATCTGATGTTCCAGGCGGTCGGCGAAGTCGGTGGCATATAACAAGCTGAAGGACCAGCGGTCGATGATGTTGCCCTGCTTGGCCATCTCGATCGCTTTGGACATGAGATTAGAGCGGGTCCACCCGGTCGTCACCACCCCATACCCTTGGACTTCGAGCCATTCCTGCAGCGATTCGATATGCGTGGAGCGGCCCACCCCATCGGTCCCTTCGACGGCGATGAGCTTGCCCTTCAAATCACTCGGATTTAGGTACGTCAAACCGTCGCCAAAATAGCGTCCGCCGGCCATGAGTGCCCCTTCGTGGTTTGTACTGCGCCAGTGCCTTGCTGGCCACCTCGCGCATATCCGCCTGTTGGCTCGCGATGTCTTTGGTCGCGTCCATCACCGTCAATCCGAACTCGTCCACGATCTTGTCGTATTCGGCAAGGATGCGCGATTGGAAAATGCGGAAGCTTTCGCTGATGTCCTGGCTGAGGCCCAGATCCATCCCGGCTTCATAGTATTTCAGCTGGGCCCTGGTTCCACCCAGGAGCCGGTCGATCGCCACGTCGATGGGCACCTTATAGTAAAACGCGAGGTCGGGCGTGATGGCAAAGCTGTAGAGCTTCCTGACCCAGGCCGGAGATACCCCGCGGACGACGTCGCGCGCGAAGGCGGTGTACATGTATCGATCGGCCAAGACCAGCATCCCGGCTTTGAGCGGCGGGAGAATTTCATGGTAGAGGCGGGTTGCGAAATCCGTGGCATGCAAAAGGCTGAACGTGGTCGGCGTGAGGCTCTTGCTCTTCTTGCCCTTCTTCGTGGTGTCCTTGACCAGTTCCGAGGAGTTCCATTCGGTGAAGAAGACCTTGTGCCCCTGCGACTCCAGCCACTTCTGCAGGAGTTGCAGTTGGGTGCTCTTGCCGGACCCGTCGATACCCTCCACGATGATCAGCTTCCCGGGGTAGGGATGCGGCGTCGGTTGCGGCGGCATCGGCTCGCTCATACGGCCTCGTCCTCGTGCGAAAGAATGACGAATTCCACCGGCCGCTTGAAGACCTTTTGGAAAAGGTCACTCCGCCCACGGGCGGCCCAAATCTCCAGCTCCGCGTCGCCGGACACGTGCAGCGTCAGGATCACCGTCTTCCCCACCTTCACATCCAGGGTCTGAACGACGGCAAACTGGCTTCGATCCAAGCCGTCGGCGATCCGAAGCAGCGCGGACAGAATCTTGATCACCCGCTGGGTTTCCGGCAGGAGCGACGCGAATTCGTCGTGCTTTTTCCCCGGCATCGCCCGCCGGTGGTAGCGCGCCACACTGGCGATGATGTCGATCTCATCTGCGGTTAACCCGGAGAGGTCGCTGTGCTTGATAAGGTAGTAGGCATGCTTGTGATGCTGCCGTGAATTAATGAGGTACCCGATGTCGTGCAGAATGGCCGCATACTCGAGGCACTCCCGCTGGCGATCTTCCAAACCGTGCAGAGCCTTCGTGTGATCGAACAGTTTCAAAGCCAAGGATGCGACATGCAGGCCATGGGCCTCGGACGCATGGCAGCGCCGGGCCAAGGCCAGGACATTCCGTTTGCGCACGTCGGGAATGTCGCGCTCGGCCTGGATCCCTTCGCGGTGGCGCTGGATGAAGTCGTAAATGACTCCCTCGCGGATGGCCTTGTCACAAATCGTCAGGGTGTCCTTGTCGAGGGTGTGCAGAAGCGTCCGGAACACCGTTGCGGCAGGCAAGAGGGTGTCGACCCGCTTGGGATCAAGGCCGGGGATCGCCAATCTGGCTTTTAGGGTCGCGTCCGCCAGCCGTTTCTCGACCGAAGCGATTTCCTTCACCGAGACCGTGGCCAGATTCAATTGCGGCAGGGGCCGGCCGGTGCGTTGGAGATGAATCACTTCGGCCAGATTGCCCGCCATACCGGAGGTCGCGATTACGCCGTCGATACGCTTGTTCTTGTAGGGACCCAGCGCCGCCTTGAGTTGCCGATCCACCGACTCCTCCAACTCGCGCAACATCGATTTGGACGGAGGAGTCTTGATGAGGTAGAGATCTTTCATGCGGATCGCGCCGAGTTTCAGGCTGCGGGCGTGAAAGATTTTCTCGCGATTCCCGACGATCAGTTCCACCGAGCCGCCGCCCACGTCGATGACCAAGGTGGGCTGCTCCGCCAGAGCCACGCTGTTTTGTACGCCCAGGAAAATCAGGCGCGCTTCCTCCGCGCCGGTGATCACGCGCACCACGAGCCCGGTCTGTTGCGCGACATGGTCGAGGAATTCGCCGCCGTTCCGCGCCTCCCGCACTGCGCTCGTCGCGACCGCTTCGATGCGTTCATATCCTTTGTTGCGCGCGAGCGTCACCAGCGTCTTGATGACCTCCAGCCCTCTGGTCATCGCCTGATCCGAGAGCCGCTTGGTCGTAAAGACGCCGTCGCCGAGACGCGTCATATCCTTGAAGCGGTCGAGGATTTTATAGGAGTAGTCGGGTTGGACCTCGGCCAATACCATATGGATGGAATTGGTGCCGATATCGAGGACGGCCAGCTTGGGCATGCGTCAGTCAGAGCGGCGCGGACGGAGCAACGTGCCGGATGTTTTTCCCTTCCACCATATACACGACCAGTTCGGCGATGTTGGTGGCATGGTCGGCGATGCGTTCGAGGGACTTTGCCACGAACGTGAGCCTGATGGCCCTGGTGATGGTCGCCGGGTTCTCCAGCATAAAGGAGAGGAGCTCGCGAAACAACTGTTCATTGATGTTGTCCACGACATCATCGTCCACGCAAACCTTCCGGGCGAGAACAGGATCGCTGTTAACGAAGGCGTCCAGGCATTCCTTCACCATCCGCATCGTCCAGTTCGCCATCCGGGGAATATCGATATAGGGCTTGAGCTGTGGTTCTCCGTTCAGTTCCAGCGCCCGCTGGGCGATGTTGTCCGCCAAGTCTCCCATACGTTCGAGCTCGGAAGAGATTTTCATGGCGGTGCTCACGAAACGAAGGTCCCGCGCCGTCGGCTGCTGGGTGGCGAGCAGCTTGATGCAGGTGTCGTCGATTTCGACGTCCAAGGCATTGACCTCGTGGTCACGCTCGATGACCGAAAGGGCAACGTCAGAGTCCCGCTCCACCAGGGCTTGCAGGGCCCGCTGAATTTGATGCTCGACCATGGCACCCATTCGAAGGAGATGGTTCTTCAACTGAGCCAGGTCATGATCGAAATGTCGCTGCATGGGCAGGGTCTCCTTGTGAATCTTACCCGAACCGCCCCGTGATGTAGTCTTCCGTCCGCTTGTCTTTCGGCATCGTGAAAATCGATGTGGTGTCGCCGAACTCAACCAATTCGCCCATCAAAAAGAAGCCGCACTGATCCGAGACTCGCGCCGCTTGCTGCATATTATGGGTCACGATCACGACCGTGTAGCGATCCTTCAAGGTAAAGATGAGCTCCTCAATCCTTCCCGTGGCGATGGGGTCGAGGGCTGAACAGGGCTCATCCATGAGAATGACTTCCGGCTGCACCGCGAGCGCTCGGGCGATGCAGAGCCGCTGTTGCTGACCGCCGGACAAACCCAGCGCGCTCTGTGTCAAGCGATCCTTGACCTCCTCCCACAAGCCCGCGCCCTGCAGGCTGGTCTGCACCAGTCGGTCCAACGTGGCTCGGTCCTTGGTCCCGTGCAAACGCGGGCCGTAGGCGACGTTGTCGTAGATGGATTTGGGGAACGGGTTGGATTTCTGGAACACCATGCCGACACGTTTGCGCAGGTCCGTCACGTCGATCTGCGGGCTGTAGATGTCGGTCCCGTCCAGTTCCACGCGGCCCACGGCCCTGGCCCCCTCCACGAGATCGTTCATCCGATTCAGGCAGCGCAGGAGCGTGGACTTGCCGCATCCGGACGGCCCAATAAACGCCGTGACGGAGTTCTTGCGGACCGTGAGGTTGACCTTGAAGAGGGCTTGGGCCTTCCCATAGTAAAAATCCAGGGTTCGGACCTGCATCTTGCTGCTGGCGGGCGGCGGCAGGGCGGTTTTGTCGATGGGAAGTCGGGGAGACGGAATCTTCGACCGGGCCGAGAGGTCCGGACCGACGCCCGGAAGGGTGCTGGATCCTTGTTCCATGTGTTGGTCCTCCAACATGTCAGACTGCCGAGCCGGCATAGCGCTTACGTAAGCGGTTGCGCAACACGACCGCCACACAATTCAACGTGACCACCACCGCGATCAACACGAGCGTCGTCATGTACACCATCGGCTTGGCCGCTTCGACGTTGGGGGATTGGAACCCGACGTCATAGATGTGAAACCCGAGATGCATGAACTTGCGATCGAGGTGGAGAAATGGAAAATGATCGTCCAGGGGAAGCGACGGCGCAAGCTTCACGACGCCGGTCAGCATCAAGGGCGCGACCTCCCCCGCCGCCCGTGCCATGGCCAGTATCAATCCCGTCAGGATACCGGGCAGTGCGCAGGGCAAGATGACGTGCCAGATCGTTTCGAATCGGGTGGCGCCGAGTCCGACGGAACCTTCACGGAAATCCCGTGGAACGGCCGAGAGGCCTTCCTCCGTCGCGACGATCACGACCGGCACGGTCAGGAGGGCCAGGGTTAAGGAGGCCCAGAGAATCCCGCCTGTCCCGAACGTCGGGTTTGGAAGTGATTCCGGGAACAACCAGTGGTCGATGGACCCACCGAGCGCGTAGATGAAAAACGCGAGCCCGAATACGCCGAACACGATGGAGGGCACGCCGGCCAAATTGTTCACGGCGATCCGCACGAGCCGGACCAGCACTCCCTGCTTGGCATATTCGCGGAGATAAACCGCCGCCATCACGCCGAATGGCATGACCGCCAGCGTCATCAGAAAGACCATCAGGACTGTTCCGAAGATGGCCGGGAAGATCCCTCCTTCGGTGTTGGCTTCACGCGGCTCGCCGGAAAGAAACGTCCAGAGGTTGCCGAGGTAGGCCCTGGTTTTGTCGAACCCGGTCATCTCATTCGGGCGAGTGAGTGAGAGGATCTGCGACAGCGGCACGCCGATGCGCTTGCCGTTGGACAGAGTCAGGAGGAGAGTGTCCCTGCCGGCCTGCCGATGGAGTTCCTCCAGCTCGGCCGTCTTGGATTGATAGTCTTGCTCGAGGTCGGCCATCCGGCGGGCGAGTGCCTGATCTTGTGCCTCGATGGCAGGCGTCCCGGCCTTCCCCAAGGAGAGGGCCCGGCGTTGAAGCCGCGCGGCTTCAATGCGGTGGTTGATCTCGCCGATTTCCTCCCGTTCGATGTGGTTGATGCGATTGCGTAACGCCGTGGCCGTGTCGAGATGGGCGAGGACCTCGCTCCAGCCTTGGACGGCTGGGCCGTCACCCGCTTCCCGGTCGACGAGACCCTGAATTCTTCCGTAGGCCGGTCCCCACTCCCGCCGCTCGACGAACACCAGGTCGCTGGGCGTAGCACGAGACTCGATGTCCGACTCGTCGACCCATCGGAAGTCTGATCCAAAGACGTCACGATTGCCGATCTTGAAGCGGACGCGCGTGAGGCCGTCCGGACGCTCGGCGCTTACGGAGCCGGGAGTCTGCTGCTCAGCGATGGCTTCGCCGATGAGGATTTGGCCGTTCTTCAAGGTCACTTCTTGCAACGACGCAGGCCAAAATTGGCCGAGCCCATGGACCATGATGAGGGCCAACATTCCACCGACCATCAGAAGGCTCATGGCGACGGCCGAGGCCGTCAGCCACACGAACAATTCTCCGCCACGCCAGAATCGGTTCATCCCGGTACCTCACCCATGGCTGTACCTGCTGCGGAGTCGTTGCCGCACGATTTCGGCGATCGAGTTGATGATGAAGGTGACGATGAAGAGAAGGAGGGCGGCCAGAAACAACACCCGATAGAGGCTCCCACCTTGGGGTGCTTCCGGAATCTCGACGGCGATATTGGCCGACAGCGTGCGGAAGCCGTTGGCCCAGTTCCAGTCCATCAACGGAGTATTCCCGGTTGCCATCAAGACGATCATGGTTTCCCCGATGGCCCTACCGAACCCGATCATGATCCCGGAGAAAATGCCGGGGCTTGCCGAGAGCAGCACCAAACGCACCACGGTTTGCCACCGGGTGGCGCCCAGGGCAAGGGACCCAGCAATTTGCGTTTTCGGAACGTTGGAGAGAGCCTCCTCGGCAATACTGTAGATGACGGGGACGATGGCGAACCCCATCACGATGCCCACGACCAAGGCATTGCGCTGGTCGTATTGAATGCCGAACCGATCCAGCAGCCAGGCTTTGTAGTTCCCGGCAAAGAGGAAGTGATCGAGCACCTGATTGGACCACAGACAGGCTCCGAGCGTGAGCGCGATGACCGGAACGAGCAGGAGCGCCTCGGTCCCGTGCGTCAGCCGGCCCCTGATGCGCTGCGGAACCAGGTGCCAGAGCAGGGAGCAGAGAATGACGACGCAGGGAAGGGCGAGAGCCATGCCGATAAGTGCCGGGAAGAGCCGTTCCAGCAGGGGAGCGAGCCAGAGGCCTGCGAGGAATCCAAGTACGACGGTGGGCAACGCCGCCATGACTTCGATCGTCGGCTTGATTTTGGCACGATAGGTCGGGTGCATGAACTGCGACGTGTAGATCGCCGCGAGAATCGCAACCGGAATGGCGAGAAACAGGGCGTAGATCGTGCCTTTGAGTGTGCCGAAGGCCAGCGGAATGAGCCCCAGCTTGGGTTCGAACTCGTCCGATCCAGACGAGGATTGCCAGACATGTTGGGGGCGGTCGTAGCCCTCATACCATACTTTGCCAAACAGGGTCTGCCACGTGACCTCAGGATACGTATTATGCACGTCATAGATGGTCAGCCGGCCCAGCGCGTCGTAGGCCAACAATCCATCACCCTTGGGAGCCAAGGCCAGCGCCTTGACCGCGCTGTTGCCGTTCGAAAGCCTGATCCATGTCTGTTCCGAGGTGGCATGATGGACCTGAATCTGCCCCATGGCATCCGCCGTGGCGAAGCCCTTCACCTGCAGGAAGGGCGCAAAGGCTGTGACCGGCGCCTGGTGGGGGCGGAATTCATGCGTTCGCTGAAGCACCCACCGTGAGGGATCATCGATCTGGCGGACCGGGCTCCAGGTGGACACGGCTCCTGCCGCCGTCATCACCACCACGCTTCGCCCACCGTTCAAAAAGTCCAACTTTGTGACGGCCTGTGCGGGGGCGCCGACTTGGTAATAGCCTTTGGTGACCGGCGTTTGTCCGTCCGTCAACACCACGTGCACGATCCTGCCGTCGCTGGTGCCCATGTAGAGGTTTTCGGAGGTGGCATCGAGAGCCACGGTGGTGATCAGCCTTCCCGGTTCCAGCAGTACCTTCAGACTGGAGGGGTCCAGCGGACGGCTGTCGTCGAGATTCCGGCCCACCAAGAGGTTTCCGCTGTTCGTTAGGACGATGAGGCTGCTGCCGCCGTCTTGAGCCCGGTAGGTGAGGGTGCTGACCGGCTCGTCCGTGATATGGATCGGCGCTCCGGCAGTGATCACCGGGCTTGTGACTCTCTGGCCAGATTCGTCGAAGGAATTCCGCACGCCTAATTTGAGAAAGAGGACGTCGCCTTCGGCCGTGCCTCCGACGTAGCGGATCGACTTCCCGCCTCCGTGGGCTAGAGCCGTCAGGCGCTTTCCCTTGAGGGAAGCGGGCATCTCGACCGGAATGGGCCGGCCCGTGAGCACATCGACGAAGTAGGGGCCGCCGGCTGTCAGGAGGTATCCGACTTTCCGGTGGTCATCGATGCCCAGTTGTGCCGGCCCCTCGACGGCCAGGAATGCGGGCAACGTCAGCCGAATCACCGACTTGGCCGTCGGGGCGGTGAAGAGCGGGGTGACTTCCCGAAAGAGAAAAAAGAAAATCGCGAGGATACAGGCAATGGTCGCCAGTCCGCCGATGGAAATGATAACTCCTGCGAGGCGGTCGATGAGGAATCGTCGGCGGGCCGGTGACAGCATGGCACCCTTCGCGCTCCTACTTGATCGCCGACAGTTGTTTCTCTGCCATGGTCGCATCGAGCGGGAAATAGCCATCTTTCAGGACGTCTACCTGACCATCACGGCTGTAGACGTATCTCAGGAACTCCTTCACGATCGGGGACAGCGGCTTGCCCGGCGGCTGGTTCACATAGACATACAAATAGCGCCACAGAGGATAGGTGCCGTTCTTCGTATTCTCCAGCGAGGGCTCGACGAACGGCTGACCGGATTTTGTCGCAAGGGGGACCATTCGTACGCCGGACGTCAGATACCCGATGCCGCTGTAGCCGGCGCCAAAACGATCTTCAGTGATTCCCTGCACAACGGAGGCCGACCCAGGCTGCTCCTTCACTTCGTCCTTGTAATCTCCGTTCTTCAACGCATGTTCTTTGAAAAAACCGTAGGTGCCGGAGGCGGAGTTGCGGCCGTACAGGCTGATGGGGGCGGCCGCCCACTGATCTTTCAGACCGACTTGTCCCCATTTGGTCACATTGTTGGGATGGCCCTGGCGGCGGGATTTGGAAAAGATCGCGTCGACTTCCGGGAGTGTCAAGCCGGTGAGCGGATTATCCTTGTTGACGAAGACCGCCAGGGCGTCGATGGCGACCGGGTAAGCTGTAGGGGGATAACCGAACTTGGCTTCGAACGCGTCAACCTCGCTTGCCTTCATCGGGCGGGACATGGGACCCAACTGCGCGGTCCCTTCGATGAGAGCGGGGGGCGCCGTGCTTGATCCCTTCCCTTCCACCTGGATCTTCACATTGAGGTATTGCCGGCGAAAGCCTTCGGCCCAGAGCGTCATCAAGTTGTTCAACGTGTCGGACCCGATGCTGTTGAGCGTGCCGGACACGCCGCTGACCTTCGCATAGGGTTTCAGCGTCGGATCCATCTGTTGCGTCTTGGATAGATCGGGGACCGGTTCTGCGTGGGCCAAAGCCATCGTCATGAGCGGGCTGAGGACGGTCACGGTCACCGCAGCTATCATCTGACGTCGCGACAATTCGAACATATCCCGATGCCTCCCATGAATGGACGATGAATAAGTGGTTCTGACACCACGATGAGTGGAGACAGTGTAAAGTCGCGAGATTGCGCAGGGCTTACCGCAAGGTTAAGCGCGTGTTAATTCCGGTCCTGCGGCCACAAAGAGCTGAGACCGGCCTCACCATGCGCACCGTCGCCTGCCCATTCTCGATGTAACAATCTCTTGAATCGGTCCACATGTACCGGTGATGCGCAGAGGGGATCATGGAGCGAGTCCATCACTCAAGGAGGTAAGCCCGATGCCCTGTGAACGTTGTGCCGGATTGCTTGTGGCCGATCTGTACGTGGGCGGCGGAGACTTGAAGCTCGTGCGATGCATCAATTGCGGTTCGGTGCGGGATCCGCATATCGATATGCAACGGAATTTGATGCGGCCGCGGTTGGGGCGTCAACGCCGGTTCACGGCCGGTCAAGTTTACCGTGGACGATTACCGCGTGCGAGGTAACCAATCAGGAGGCCGATCGGGTTTGGTGCCGAGCCGCATGCACTGGAGTAGTCGGTCACTGTGGTTGCCAACACATGTTCAGGATCGAGCGTGAGAATTACATGAGCCTGGAATTGATTCAAATCATCGAGGATGAGCCGGTTCATGCAAGGCTTCTCGACCATTGCCTCCGCCAAGCCGAATTTCGGACCAACGTGGCCCACGATGGAGAAACGGGGCTCAAAGACGTGACGCGGCTGAAGCCTGCCGCCGTTCTCCTTGACGTCATGCTGCCGAAAATGAGCGGACATGACGTCTGTCTGGAAATCAGGCGAAATCGGGCCACTCAGCATACTCCGCTCATTATGATCAGCGCCTTGGGTTGTGAGCAGGATCGACTCGCAGGCTTCGATGTTGGGGCCGACGATTACGTGACGAAACCGTTCAGCCCACGGGAGGTGGTCTCACGAGTCGAGGCGCTGCTTCGACGGAGCCGTCTGCAAGGCCCCGAGCGCCGGGAGGTGCCTGGCTCTTCCGTGGTCATTCGCGGCCACTGCTTCACCGTCTCACTCTCGGAACGAGACGTGACGGTCTCCCCGGAAGAACTGGTGCTGCTTCAACTCTTGACGGCCCGCAAGGGGCAGATCGTCGCGCAGGAAGAACTGTTGGCGACCCTCTGGAACGATAGTAGGCTGCTGCAAGAACGTAAGCTGCTGGCTCTTGTGCGGGATGTACATCGGAAGATCGAGAACGCCGGTGCTGGAGCGATTGAAATTATCCCCGCCATCGGCTACCGATTTGTCTCCCATCCCCGGTAACAAACCCTTCTGCCCAATCGTGATGCGATCGTCGCGACACCCATAATCGGTGCTGCCGGTCGCCCGCACTATTCCTGAACTCGGCCGCGCGTTTTCATGGAGAGATCGTGCCGTCTCCAGAAGGCCCAGACGACCGGCGAAACAGAGTGAGCCTCCAGTCCTTCTGCAGCAGAGGATGTCGGTGGCGCCGCTCTTTTGAAACGTGCGGCTTCGAACGCCGATCGTGCCGCGCAGGAAGCGCTTCGGCGGCGGTTACGCGGAGCAGGCCACTGCCTGGCCACGGACCGGCACCCACGCGATTTCATAGTCGAAGCCGCGCCGCAACAGGGCGATGTCTCCGCGTCGGCTGAGGCTGTCGATCGTCGTAAAGACTTGGTTCCATGTGAGTTCGGGGGCCAACTCGATCAACTGCTCCATCCTAAGCGATTTTCTGAGTCGCAGCAGGTCGAGAATGATCGTTTCGCTGTTGATCACTGTGCCCATTGTTGTCCCTCCTTGGTGAGTGGCTTCTGACCGTTGTCAGCTCATTGCCCTGGGATTAGAACCCGTCTCCGACCGAAGACCTTCCGGGACTGTCGCCCTGCGTCGGGCTGCAGCGGACCGCGACGACGCGCAAGAGCCCCAACGTCAAGAGCAGTGCGCCGAGCACGAGGAGCTTTTGATGGTCCGCATCCTTGAACCAGACGGAGATGATTTCCGTGAGCATCACGACGATGATCGTGTCCACGATGAACGTGACCTTCACGCGACCCTCGGAAAAATAGGTCAGAGTAGTTTTAAACACTTCCACGACGGCCAGCAGGATCAAGGTATCCACGATCACTTGCCGAAGCCCGACCTCTACCGGAACGGAGAAGAGGAGCCGGATGTCGAGGAAGGTCTTGATGACGCCGCCGGTGAGCGCGACCAAGATGGTCAGAATCAAGAGGCTCAGCACGGCCCGAATGCCCTTGATCCACACGTCGGTCATGTCGAGATTCAACAGATGTATTCCGAGAGTGGTCCAGGAACGGGTACGAGAGACACTGGGACAATTTAGAATCATGTCGAGTATCCTTCCGATCTACGGTGGCGACAACGGACAATGGCTACGGACAATTCAGAGGCCCGCGGTCACCGAGAAAGCAGAGGCGAGGAGCAGGTTGTCCGTGGCCATGAGGTCCCTAGATATCCCGATTACAGTTCAAGACTAGCTGCGTGCGCGACCCCGCCGGCCGACGAGAAAGAGTATGATCAGCCCAAACACCAGCATTCCTTGAATTATGATCAGTGCGTTCTCTGCGATATTCCTCCACATCGGCGTGGTGTCCCTTCTGTTGGGTGTTCGTATGGGGCGTCCATGTCATAGGAAAACGATAACCTCAGTGCGTTGCGACAACGGCACGGAAGTATCAAGAGCCGGTTACATGACCGGAGCCTCGGTAAGCAGCCCGGAGTCAGTTAACATAGACTTAACAAGCCTCATATACGCGTATAACAGCGACTACGTAACGTATGCGCGAGAGAAGCGGGCATTGCGACATATGGCGAAGCACTTATTCATCTCTGGATCAGGAGGACCTATGGGGCAGAGCAAGAAAATGAGGACGCGGCAGCCGATTGATCACTATCTACGGAGGTTAACGCTGGCGGTCGCTCTGGGGGCTGTGGCCGCTCAGCCGACGTTGGCCGACACGGCCGTAGTGGCGTCTAAGCCGGTATTGGATACGGCCATCGCCGGTTACCAGGTGACGAAGCCGGTTGCCGGACGCTTTGCGATTGCAGGGTCCGATACGATGCAGCCGATCATCGTAAAGTTGGTCTCGGCCTTCCAGCAGTGGCATCCAGCAATGAAGATCGGTGTGCAAGGCGGCGGCTCATACGCGGGGGTCAAGGGATTTATCATTGACCAGGCGACGATCCGACGAGGGGATGCAAAACCACTTGGGCACCTCGTGTCCGGCCACGTCGCGCTGTTTGCGTCCTCGAGCCCCATGTCCCAGGAGGATCGCAAAGATTTTCTTTCGCGATACGGGTACGAAGTCACGGAGTTGCCGATAGCCATGGATGCGGTGGCGATCTACGTGAATGCTCAAAATCCGATCCAAGGCTTGACGTTGCAACAAGTGGACGCCATATTCGGCAGGGAACGCCGACAGGGCGCGAAGACGGATATCTCGAAATGGGGCGCCCTTGGGGTGCAGGGGTGGGACTCTTTGCCAATCCATTTGTATGGAAGGGATAAGAAATCTGGAACGAGAGCGTTCTTTATTCGAGAAGCCTTGAATGACGGGCCCATGAAATCGGAGGTGATCGAAGAGCCGGGGTCTGCGACCGAGATTCTCGACATCAGCCGTGACCCGCTCGGTATCGGATATGCAGGAATCGGCTTCCAAGCCAGCACCGTGAGGGTCGTGCCTCTTGCCCGATCCGGTGAAGGTGAGTTCGTGCTGCCGACGGCCGAGAGCGCTACTAGCGGGGCCTACCCCCTGGCTCGATCACTCTACCTGTATGCCAAGAGAGAGCCTGGTAAAGCGCTTGATCCAGTGGTTCTGGAATTCTTGAAATTCGTCAACAGCCGAGAAGGACAAGAAGCGGTCGTGCGTGCCGGGGTGTTCCCCTTGCCGGCGGCTCAGATCGCGAAGAATATGGAGGCGCTGTCGGGCCCTTCGGTCTCGGCCCTCCTGTTGAGCCTCAAGCAGTAGTTCGACTCCTTCCCGACTGTGCGCACCGGCTGCCACCAGGCCGGTGCGCATGCCCCTCCGGTGTCTTTCTGACTTCACTTTGATATGGTATTTGCGGAAAGGACTGGCACGACATGATTAGACGTTTGCTCACTTGCTTGTCTCCGCTTGCGCTCGCGGGGGGCATCATGGGGACGTTTGGCTGCGCGGCTGACCCGGCACCCATCAACATCTATGACGATCGCGCGCTCTCCGTCTCGTTAGCCTACGACCCATCGGCCGGATCTGGTCATAACCACCCTGCAGCCGTGTCGTCGGAACAGATGACCGCGATACTGCAGGGCATCGGGGTGCGCATGCGAAACAGCATTACCGGGTTCGGCCTATTTGGAGATAAGGAGGGGGGACCGGCCTTTCTGTCGGCGGAGGTGACGAGACTGGTTCCACATTTGATCCGGGGGTTGGCCAAGGCGTCTCCACAAGACATGGCCACGTTTTACCTGGTGACGAGGGATCGAGAACGGAACGAACTCGTCACGTCCGGGGGGATATTTGTCCGAGACCGGCGGGTGTATCTGATCCTGGCGAACGCCCGCGCCTCCCGATTCGGACTGCAGTACGAGAATGCCTCGCCGGTCGATACCAATGATAAGCCGCTGTTGCCGATCTCCCGGTATCGATTCAGCCTTTTCTTCACGCCGGAGGAGGCATGGGTTCCCAATGCTGCTGTACGCGGGAAGGACGGGTATGGGGGATATCTCGATGAATCCAAGCTGCTCGTGATTGACCTCGATCGGCTGCCCGTTCAAGCATCGAAATAGCGCTTCCGTCCGAGCTGCTGGCCGATTGGTTCGGACCCGTGGCCCTTCGCCGGACTATTCCGCACGGAAGAGCCGTTTGGCAGTCTGGCGGTCGGCGAGTTGAGTGTTGACGTGAATCACGCCGTGATTCAGCGTTCGGTAGGTATACTGCTCGGTGATGACCGGAAGAGCGTCGGCCTCGGCTTGTGTCGTGACGACGGCCATCGTCGGGACGTAGCGACGGTCCGGGATGGTCACTCCGATCACCTTCGCCCCAGGCTCGATGACCACGTGGGATCCTATCTGGGATCGAAACACCAAGGATTGCATCCCGACAAAGGTATCGTCTCCAACTCGAGCCGGGCCGTGCACTTGGGACTGATGCGCGAGGGAGACTCGCCGCCCGATGTGCACCGAGTATTTCACGCGTTCGACCTCCACCTGGTTTTCTGAGAGTTCCCGTCCGTTATCAAACGTCTCCAGCCCGTGTATAACCGCGCCGTCCTGCACGTTGCTGTCGCTCCCGATTCGAATGTTCTGCCCCTCATCGCCGCGGATGGATGCAAAGGGCGCAACGAATACACGCTCGCCGAGGTCTACCGATCCGATCACCGATGCCAAGGGATGGACCGTCGTCGTCGCCGGGACCAGCGGATGGTCAACGGTTGGATTAAACGACGTTTGGAGGTTGGGGCCGATCCATCCTCCCAGGAACAGTGCACAGGCGACTAGGTTGAGGCTGACACTCAGGTTGAGCGCCAGGGGACGATAACGCATGTATGATCTCCTCGGCTGAGTGATAGGACGTGGCGGGTACAGCGACAGCACTGTACCCGCCATGGCTTGAATGGTGTGTCCGGAAGATCAATTCCAGAACCAGATGGCCTGGAAACGGATCAGATTTGCGTATTGTTCTTTCTGAACGCCTGGGACGGTTGCACTTCCCGGATCAGTCGTGAACAGGTTGTTGCGTTGAGACATCGCGTAGGCCACCGTGAATTCCCACTGGGGATCCGGCTGCCAGGCCACGCCGGTTTCCCACTCCCACATCTTTCCGCTTGGCGCACCGGTTTGGAATTTGATCCCGCCCCTATACTCTTGGTACCGGCTGTAAATATTTGCTAGGCCGGTATCGCTGTACTTCCATTGGTAATGGCCTTGGAGATAGCCGCCGCTGAGGGAGCTATTGTCGACCCGTCCGTTGGCTTGACGCTCCGGGGTGCGCCCAAGCGTATATTCCGCGATAAAGCCCCAGGGTTGTGGAGGATAATACATATAGAAGTTCAACCGTTCATCCCGGTAGCTTCGACTTCCCGTGCTGCCGCTCTGGTTGAAGGAGAACAATGTCGTCCCGGCGGCGGCGGTTCCATGGTTGACGACAAATTGTCCCCGCATCGCATTCACGCCGACTTCCAGCAGGCGGCCGCCGGGCAGCTCAAACGGCCATGCGAGACGCGCTCCAATGTGCTTATTGGCATTGGCTTCCTGCGCGTTGAGCCCTTGGCCGTTATACACTTGGATATGGAAGACACCGTAGTCTCCCGGACCGTACATATAGTCCAGCATCTGCTTAAACCGCTGTTGTGCAACCTTGGGGCTCCACATAAAAGACACGCCCATGTCGCGTTCGGACTGCGCGCAACTGTTTGTGGCATCAGCGCGGTCGATCGCCATACGCTGGCGGCTCGCCTGCCAGTTGTCCCACGAACAGGGCACTCGTTGGAGACCGAGACGGAGCCGATACTCCTTTTCCTTGTCGAAGTTCCATTCTCCCCAGGCGTCCCGCATGGATAAGGCATGGGTGTTTCCGCTGATATTGGACGCCAGATCCGGTTGAATGAAGAAGGAGACATGGTCCGAGACCTGTCCGGTGATGACCCACCGAATCCGTCGGAAGAACAGTCCCGGTTGCGCGCCGCTGTTCTTATCCCCGATGGAGGCATCGTGATAGCTGCGAAATGCGCCGTTCGAGGTATTGTTATACCGCAGCATGCCGTAGCCGTACATCGTGATCCGCTCGTACCATCGGGTGTTACCGGTGAACTCAGCCACGACAGAGCGTTCATTCAGCCGTTGTTCTTCTTCGGATTTGATGCGGATCCAATCGTCGAGGGTGATCAACCCCTTCTCCAGCATGAGGTCTTCGAGCGAGGTGCTCTCCAAACCCTTATCGCTCCGGCGGAGCGTACCGCCACCCGGAGCAGGGCCTCCGACCGGTGCCACCTGCGCAGATTGGGCGACGGCCGTGTCCGGAGTTGTCGGTTCTTGCGCCCCCGCCGATGCCCCTGCGAGGAAGCAGCCAACGATGAGCGAGTAGGCCGCCCATCGAGATCCCACCGCTTGCCCGTCGATACGTACTGTGCCGCGTCTCTCCACTGAGTCCTCCCTTCACTGTGGGTCTGTTATAGGTACTGTTTCTTGATCAGCCGTTGTGCGGAAACGGTACAGTGCACCCGTATCAATCGCTTCAGCCGGTCATTAAGAAACGGTTAACCGACTTGGAGGATGTGGCGGCAACAGTTAACCCGCACGTAACAATCTAGTGACAATGCGAGAACATGCGTACGACAAGATACGCGGAACAGGAGGGCTTGATCATGAGAGGAGCAACGCTGCAGCAACAATCTCGCGCCGGGGCTACCCTTGTACTGATTACAAACAGGGAGGCATTCGTCACTCTGGTCGAAAAGGGCTTGATCGGCACGAATTATAGTCTTGTCCGGCTTGCAGATTGTCCGGCCGCCCGCCATTGGTCTCAGCGAGAACATCCCGCCGTCGTGCTCGTTGATCGACGGTTGGGAGATTGGTCGATGTTGCGTGAGCACCCGATGTTTCGATCTGTGCCGATCGTCAGCCTGGAATCCCCGGATATTCCCGTGGAGGAATGGGCCTGTATCGGGGATCTCGATTCAGGCCTGGATGGCTGCCTCTGTAACCAAACGGCTCGTCAGATTGTCGCGAGAATTCGCGCAATACTCCGCCGGCACCAAGCAGAACAGGTCGACACTACGACCTTGGGCTGCGGCTCTCTTCGGATGGATATCGCCCGCCACGAAGTTAGGATAGACGGGCGGCTGGTGGATCTCACTCCGAGAGAATTCCAAATTCTACGACGATTCCTGGAATCGCCGGGACTCGCACTGACTCGTCAAGAGTTGCTGAACCGGGTGTGGGGGGAAGATTTCGCGCTCGAGGAGCACGCGTTGGACGTGCACATTCATGCGCTGCGGCAAAAGATCGAAGAGGATCCGCCGCAACCGAAGCGGATCGTGACGATCAGAGGGGTGGGATACAAGTTGCAGGCAGCGATGTGACGGCAAGCCGAGTCCGACCCCGCGCGATTGTTACACCGGCGTAACAATCGCGTAACCGCCCGTGCATATCGTTCGGGTACCTTCCGGAACCGAAGCTGGCTGCATCTATAGGGACCTTCCAGGAGGATCACGATCATGGGGACTACCCCGTCAAGCAGACTGTGCGCGTGGATATTCTGTTTCATCGCGCTCTTCGGTTTTTCCCCGGCAGGCTGGGCGGCTGATGCCCCGACTTCGCCGAATGGACCCGAGGTGCCGGCAGGAGGGACCGCCATAGAAGACTTGCTTCTTCAAAAGGGGACGATCACGATGGACGATTGGATCCAGATTCGCGCCGAGCAGGAGTATCGCGGCAGCGAACGTGATAAACGCATTGATGCGATCGAGGACTGGAAAGCGAAAATCGAACTGCTCCCGATCCTTCGCGATAAGGTCAACTTCGGATTGAACGCCCTGCAGTTTCTCTACACCCATCAGGATGCGCATGTGCCGGAAGGTAAGAGTCAGGACAATTTCTCGGTTCGCCGGTCGGAAATCCTCTTTTGGGGCCGCCTGAGCGATACTCTGCCGAGATGGCATGCCCTGTTCGAGTTTCAAAGCATCAACTTTGGTCGAGAGACCCCGGCCGGCGGCAGCGGCGCTGCGACCGGGCAGCCGATCGCAGCCACCTTTTTCCGTGAAAGCTACATCGATTATCGCCCCTTTCAGTCGTTAGCCCCGAACCTGAACTTCATCCGCATGGGCATTTTCCGAATGCCGTTTGGTATCTTCACGGAGACCTCGGGTGGGTTGCGGGATGTGATCAGCTCGCCGTATCTGACCTCGGTCGGCAGTGGAAACGGAAATCGGACCGGCTCGGCCGGTGCGATAGACTTTCTCCAAGAGCGCGACTTTTTTGTCGATATGCGAGGAAAGCTCTTTAATCGGCTGGAGTACGTCGTCGGGGTGATGAACAATAACAACTTCCACGCCAATGCGACCGGGGCGAACGGGCCGAAGAGCTTCTACAGTCGAATCCGGTTGTTCGGCAGCGATGTTTCATTCGTGAGTTTTACGACCATCATCGGGGAGTCGAACAATGCGAATACCAACATCAACGGCCGAGGCAAGGGTAGTTTCGACCGCTACGGCCTCGACTTCCGGTACACGTCCAAGATCCTGCCCGGCTTCATGGTCCAGGGGGAACTCTGGCAGGGACATGATGGCGCCAACCAGACGACCGTGGGACGTCCCGCGAACGGGGCCTGCGATGTGCAGGCGATTTGCGGCGGCAGCGGTGCCCCAGGCGTCCAGCGCCGCACCTGGTATGTCCTGGCCAAGTATTTGATCACCGAGGGTATCTTCGAAAATTTCGAACCGGTCGTCATGTACGAGCAGTTCGATCCCAACACGCGGCTGGGCAACGATTTGTATACGAGGACCATCCTCGGGCTGACGTACTACTTCGAAAACTTCCCGCCGAAGGTGCAGTCGAAGCTCCAGGTCAATTACGAATTCCGGCACCATTCGGGGAACGGTCCGGGCACGGTCGTCGATCCCACTGCCGGGATCGGCGATCCTTTCGCCCAGAATGCATTTCTCGTGCAGTGGCAGATTCGATTCATGTAAGCTTCACGGTGAGCGTGGCATCCTGTTGGGTGCGGAAGGAGCATGTTCCCATGGCGACTCTGTTTCGTATGCTGGGGCTTCTGGGTGTCGTTGCGCTAGGTACGGGTTGCGGGCCCGTGGAGATGTTTCCCGCCAAAACCCTGTCCGGGGTTGATCGTAACTTCGATTTCGCGGCTTGGCATGCGGCTCCCGCCGGCAAGGCCGGCACGAAGATTGAGCTCGGTGGACGGATACTCGGCTACGAGCCGCTGGGGGAGGGAGTTCGTATCGTCGTGTTTCAACTCCCGATCGTGGAGCGTCCGGTGTATGGTCCCCGTGACGTCGGAAAGCGAAACGGCGAGATAGTGATTCGGTTTCCGGGGAAGATTCCGGCGAGGGTCTTGGCCCCCGAGAACAAATTGATCGTGATTGGGACCACCGAAGCCCCCCAATCGGTTTCAGTGGATGACGTGCAGCGGTCGCTGCCGTCGGTCACGGCCGAGTGTATCCACCTCTGGCTCACCGGCCGACAGCAGATCTCGGAGTTCCCTCACAATATCGGAGGGGGCTACGAACCGTTGGAAGAATCGACCTACTGTGTTACGCGCCGCTGACCTCGCGACCGCCGATGCGAGAGCCATTCACTGGAGTGGCTCGACAATCCGATGTGTAGCGCGGGAGGCCATCATCCCGTGTCTGGTACTCGGCGCTGTCATATGCGTGCCGGGCTGTGGTTCCGATGCGGAGCTATACCGCGAATCCTCCACCGGCGGTCTCGTCACGTATCCCTTTGCATCCGACTCGGACGTGCTTGCATCCGCGGGTCGACGCGACGCCATGGAATTGATCCGCCGGAAATGCGGTGCGACGTCCCGCATTCTTAAGGAGGGGGAACTTCCCAAGGTGAGCAAATCCGCGGACAGAGCGTGGCGAGGTCAGATGATGGGGGACCGCATCTGGGGCATTCAGTTTTCCTGTGAATAGCGAAGGAGTGCGTCTCTCTACCATGAATCGACTCAGCCGAGGGCTCGCCTTTGCAGCCATCACGTGTCTGCTTCCCGCCTGTACGTGGTTTCCGAACGAACGTGTCCTGCTCGATCGAGGCGGCATTCACATCGCCGTGGAATCGGATCCATCTGTCAAGCGTGCGATTTCACCGACGGCCAACAGTCACCCTGCGCGTCTATCGACGGATGAGGTCAGGTTATTGCTCGGGCCACTCCTCGTCAGCGGATGGAGCGGCACCCTTGTGGGGGTCTTGGAACAAGCTCGCCCCGTTCCGGTCTTTTCGTCGGAAGAACTGGATGGCATTGCGGGGCCGATCGCCGAAGGCCTGCATACAGCTCATGGGGAAGAACGAATCGCCTTCCAGCTCCTGGGGACCAGGAAGGGCGCGAGCGATGATCGTATCGCCGGCTCGTTGTTTCTGCGAGGCCGTTATCTCCATGTCGTGTTGACGGACCATGCTGAATTCGCTCGGGCGGATACGGGAGGAGGTGACGAAAGGGACCTGCGGGATACGAAGGGGATGAAGTTGTGGGTGGCCCGGCCTGCAGTGGCAGCCACGGTTCCTGATGCGGAGGAGCCTCGCTGGGCTCCATTCGAGACGGTCCATCTGTCCATGGTCGTGGCGGATGTCCTTGCCGCAGCCAAGACACCGGCTGAGCCGCCGGCAACGACGGTGGGTCGGGTGGTTGTTCCTGGTTCCGCCTCGTCGTCCCAGGCCCCCCAGACGCCGCCATCTCTACGCAAACAGGCATCGCCCGGAGAGCTCAGCCTGCAAATCCAGGAATTGACCCATTCCAATCTGGACTTGCGGAAGCGTATCGAGGATCAAGACAACACCATCCAAGCCTTGCGCGAAGAATTGACGAAGCTTCGCCAGGAATTAGAACGGAAACCTTCACGTCAGCGCCAGCCCGCAAGATCTTCCACTCCTTAGGTGAGCTACGGGGTGTGGAGGGCTTCCCCGGGCGTCGGTGTCAATGCCAATAGGCTTCTGTCGACTTCCGAGATCGGAAGGGGGAAGAATCCCGCGCGGACGGCCGCTTCCTGGCCTTCCCGGCTTGTGACAAACCGAACCAATTCCGCCAGGACTTCGGGCAGCGGTTTGTTCGGAGCCTTGTTGAAATGGAGATAAAGCAGACGGCGAAGCGGGTAGCTCTCGTCCGACACGGTCGACGCCGAAGGCATGATGAAAGGTTGTCCCGGCTTGTCACTCAACGGGACGACCCTCACACTGGAGGTCTGTAGGCCCAGACCGTTGTATCCGATCCCCAGCGGGTCGCGCGACAAGGCAAGAATCAACGAAGCGGCTCCAGGTTCTTCCTGAATGCCGGGATTGAAGGTGCCCCCGGCCAAGACGTGTTCCTGGAAGAAGCTCCGGGTACCGGATTTCTTGTCGCGGCCGTATAACCGAATAGCGGATCCTGTCCATGTGCTGTCAAGACCGAGTTGGTCCCATCGGTTGACTTCGGAAATGCCGCGGTTTCGGCTCGAGGAAAAGATCGCATCGACTTGCGCCAGCGTGAGACCTTCGACCGGATTATCCTTGTGGACGTAGATCGCCACGGCATCGACCGCGACGGCGAGCGTGAGGGGGGCATATCCATGTTGCTCAGTGAACTGCTTGATCTCCGACTGTGAAAGAGGTCGCGACGAGGCGACGACCAGTGGAGGCGTGTTGCGTTCCTCCTTGAGCCGAATTTTTCCGGTCGACTTGAGGGGAGGTTGCAGAAACTGCTCGATGGCTTTTGAAGAGCCCCCACCACTCACGTCGATGACGGCTTGCGGTTGGCGGCGCCGAAACTCGCCTGCGACGCGCTGCATCAGCGGTAGCATGGTTTCGGATCCTTGTATCTTCGCATGTCCGGAGACCTGTTCAATCGGATTGTAGTTCGTCAGGCGGGCATCTAAAGTTACCGCGACCATCGGGCCAGCCTGCTCGGCTCTGGCGCTGACCTCCAGATTTGCCGACAGGGCTAACCCGGCCAGTATGGAAATCGCCATCCGCTCGCATCCCGTTCCCAATCGTCGTCGCTGCTGTTGTGTCATCGTCCCAACCTCATTGTGTCGTGGATTTGCCGTCTTGCCCAGTGTCCGCTTGGTAGAGTGCCGGAACGTGATTGCGACGTGGTGACCATGGTGTTACCGAATTGTTAATTCTGCAGGAGGCGGGTTGCACGCAGGGCGGCGGCGATCGTCAGGGAAGGGCAGGAACCAGAGCGGCATGGATGAGCCCAAACCGGGCGCGGCAGCAGCCGGCGGTACGAAGCGCGGCTAGAACTCGTCGATCGAGACCGGATGGAGCAGGTCCCGCACCGACAGCACTCCCACGATCGCACCCGATTGCGACACCGCCAGGTGTCTCAATCGGTGCCGTTGCATGAGATCGGCCGCTTCCGTCACCGACCGGCGTTCGTCGATAGAAATCACGGGACTGCTCATAATGGATTCGACGTGCGTGAAGTAAGGCGGCTTGCTCGTGCCGACGACCTTTCGCACGATATCGGGTTCAGTCACGATTCCGATGACTTGGTTGTTGTCCTCGACGAGAACGCTGCCGATCTGTCGTTCGCCCATGACCTTGGCCGCTTCCATGACCGTCGTACCAGCTTTCACCGTAACCAGGGACCTGTTCATCAACTGACCGATTCTGACCATCTGTTCCCCCTTGCATCGTGGTGTGAGAATAGTCGAGGTCGGCATCATCGCAGGACCTCGCCGTTCGCTGATGCAGAATGATAGCAGGGGGGGATTCAGGCAATCTCAGGAAGATGTCAAATCTGTGTTACAACGCGCGGGGCGGGCGGGACATCGGGTCCCGCCCGGGCAAGGCGCAGCTAGTCCCGTACGACAAAGTGCACGCTGCGGTTCTTCTGCCAGCAGGAGGCATTATGCTGCAGGCACAGGGGCCGATCTTTCCCGTAGCTCGTGACTTCGATCTGGAGATTCTCGATGCCGAGGTTTTCGAGGTAGCGTTTCACGTGCGAAGCACGGCGTTCCCCGAGGACCATGTTGTATTCCGAGGTGCCGATTTCGTCGCACCGCCCTTCGAGCAGGATTTTCTTCACCCCATTGTCCTTGAGGCGCTTGGCGTTAGCTTCCACGGTCATCAAGGCGTCGTCGCGCAGGACGTATTGATCGAAGTCGAACAGCACGTCGGGAAAGGGAATGTTCTGCTGGCCCGTGGCGTTACGTGCCGCCATTTCGACGGATCGAAGCGGGGCAGGGGCCGGTTCGGCCGGAGGTTCGATTTCCTTGACCACCGGCGCCGCGATGCGTTCCTCGGTTCGGGGTTTCGGGCTGCCGACGGTATTGCCTCCGCTCGTTCCCGATTTGCTGGCACAGCCGTCGAGGACGGTCCCGCCGGTCAAGGCGAGAAGCCCCACCAAGGCGAGTGGACGCATACGGATCATGAACACCTCCAAGCGTAGGTTGAGGATGGGCCTCCCATGAGATGGTGCGGAGAGGAAGAACGGGCTCAGAATAATCAAATCCGGCGAATGAGGCAAGTCACTTCTTCGCGGCAAAATGCTCGAACAGGCGAATCGGCTGATCCAGTGGCTGCCAGCTCAGTACGTCCATCGAGTCGCTGACGTAGGCCGGCGTGCGCATCCCGTTCAAGACGGTCGTCACTCCCGGCGTGCTGGCCACGGCCCAGAGGGCTTTCTGCGAGAGGGAGGCCCCGCGGCGCGAGGAAGCAAGAAACGGGTTGATCTGGCGATGGATGTCGGTGGCGCGGACGCGGCTCCGTTCCGCCGCCTCCGCATGGAGTTCCTTCAGTAACTTAACCAGCTCGGGCAGGTAGCGATCCCGCCAGGCTTCCCACCGTTTCGCCATGTCGCCCGTGAAGGCATTGCCCAAGGCCCGCAACACTTGATTGACGTGCGGAGCCACCATCTGTTGTTCGATCTGTTCCCACTGTTCGATGCCTTGGATCTGAGGGCGAATGCGTCCGAGTTCTTCCGCCCATCGAAAGAAATCGTTCGGCAGCATTCCCTGTCCGGCATGTTCTACCGACGGCGCCACCTCTTTCCGATATTCTTCTTCCAGGGTAGCCACCTTGCGCCGTTGTTCTTCGAAGTCCACATGGTGGGCGACCAATTCCACATCCCCAAGACGAACAATGCCGCCGCCGGTGTGAGGCATGGCGTTGAGCGGTCGGTTGACCAGGACAGCCACGCCGGATTTCTGCGCAGCCTGAAGCAGGGTTTCATCCCCGTTCGCACCGGTGTTGAGCACCAGCGCAGCGCCTCCTTCGCACAAATTCATTGGGCATTGGATCACGGCGAAATGATGGGCCGACTGTCCCGCACGTTGGGATGCCCGCTGCGCGGCCGCCAGCATCAGAGACAACGACGTCGCATCGGCCTTCGCCGGTTCCGCAGTCACGGTGTTGGATGACACACCATACCAGCCCAGGCGCCCGGCCAGTACCTGCTTCTCGAAGTATTCGAAGGCTCGCTCCAGTCGTTCGTAAAATTGGCTTCGAACTGCGGTCAGGTCGGTGCCGTCGGTCTGTGCGGTCGCGGAGAGGAAATACTCGGGGTTGTGCAGCAGGCAGACATCGAGCGTCGCGATGCCGAGACGATCCAAAGACTGGGCAAGTTGATCGGCGAGAAAATCGGGATGAATGCAGTGCCAAATACCGTCGCCGTATTTCACCATGTCCTGGTAGGGTTTGCCTGCCTTCTCGCGTGCCTTGGCCTGGGCGAGATTTTGGCCCTGGACGTATCCGATCTTGGAGACGAGCACGAGCTGGTCGCGTGGGGCCGTTCCGTTCGCAGCGAGTTCGGCGACGACCGTGCCGATCAAACGCTCGCTTTCCCCATCCATATAATTGGTTGAGGTGTCGATCAGGTTGCAGCCGGCGTGAATGGCCTGCACCAATGCCTGCCGGTGTTCGGGTTCTCGGCCATCGACCCGATAGGTACCGAACCCAAGCCGGCTGACGGTCAGCCCCGTCCTGCCAAGAACGGTGAAGGCCCAATTTTGCCGCAATCTTCCCTTGGAGGCTTGAGTGGCATGGGACGCGAACGCGGTGGTGCCCTTTGCTGTTGCCGATCCCGAGAGGCGGTGACCGCCCAAGACCTTCGCCTCGGGAGTTTGGTCGGATTGAGCAGAGTCGGATTGGGTCTCAAGCATGATCGCCACGTGGGCCGGATCGGTGACGGGCCGCTGGCAGGCAAAGTTGCGGCACACATACAGCGCAGCCTGACCACAGACCGTCGTCTTGCCGGCCAACAGAGGATGGTCACTGCGGACGGAAGGATCGGCATAGGCACAAATGCGGTTCGGAAGAAAGCGCGAGGCAACGGCGGCTTTCAAGGAGGCCAGGCCCGGGTCGTCCGCTGACCCGACGAAGGCCAACTCCACCGGGCCGCTCATGAGGAAATCGACGACGGTGAGGCTCTTGGCGAAGGCGCGCGGATACCGGCCGATCGGGCGGCCATAGGCGCGAATGGCCCCGATGGCGGCCTGGCGAAAGTCGTCCCTCGCGCAATGAACGGAGAGTCGGGCCAAGAGCGATGCCGCAACGGAATTGCCGCTCGGTGTCGCCCCATCGGGACCTTCACGGCTCCTGATGATGAGGCTCTCGTGTCCGGACGCGGTCGTGAAGAAGCCCCCATGCTCCCGGTCCTGAAAGTCTTCGAGTAGGCGCTCCGCGAGGCGTATCGCCTCGTGCAGGTACCGATCGCCGCCCTGCGCTTCGTAGAGGTCGACGAGGCTTTCAGCCAAGTAAGCGTAGTCTTCGAGATAGGCATCGAGATGCGCTTTGCCCGCGCGCGAGGTGCGCAGGAGACGACCGTCCGGCTTCGAATGGTTCGTCAGGAGAAAATCTGCGGCGCGCTTCGCGGCGTCGACATACCGCCTGTCCCCGAATACCCGTCCTGCTTCAGCCATGGCCCGGATCATCATGCCGTTCCAGGCCGTGATCACCTTGTCGTCCAACCCCGGCGGGACGCGCTTGGCACGGGCGGCATAGAGGACCGGACGGAGACGCTCGAGACGGGCGCGAAGATCGGCAGGGGACAGACCCAATTCCTTGGCCACCTCGTCCTGCGACCGCGGGGTGTGCAACACGTTGGTATGTTCCCAGTTACCGCCCGCCGTCACGTCGTAGTACGCGCACAGCAACCGGGCATCGTCGTCGGTGGAGACGGCGGCACGAATGGCCTCCGGCGTCCAGACAAAAAACTTCCCTTCCACTCCTTCCGAATCGGCATCCGTCGAGGAGTACCATCCGCCCTCCGGGGCGGTCATCTCGCGCAGCACGTAGTCCAATGTTTCGGTGACGATGCGCCGATAGGTTGGATCGGCCGTGACTTGGTAGGCCTCGACGTACACGTGCGCCAACAGCGCGTTGTCGTAGAGCATCTTTTCGAAATGCGGCACCAGCCACCGGTCATCGGTGGAGTAGCGCGCGAAGCCGCCGCCGATCTGGTCGTAGATGCCGCCCGCCGCCATCGCATCCAAGGTCTTACGGACCATATGGAGCGTATGGGAGTCGCCGGATCGAGCGTAGCAGCGCAACAACAGGGAAAGTCCGGTCGCAGGCGGGAACTTCGGGGCACCGCTGAACCCGCCGTGCTGCGGATCGAAATCCTCGGCAAACTGGGTGACCGCTGTGTCGAGTTCCGCTTCCCCCACGGTGGTGGGGGAGGGGGCATGGGCACCTTCTTTCAGCCGGGCGGTCAAGCTCGCGGCTTGGTTGGCGAGGCCTTGGGGATCCTGCGTCCAGTACTCGGCGATCTTGTTCAAGACCGTGGGAAACCCCGGTCGTCCCCAACGATCTTCTGGCGGAAAGTAGGTGCCGGCAAAAAATGGCTGTTGGTCGGGGGTCAAGAAGACGGTCATCGGCCAGCCGCCCTGATTGTGATTCAAGGCGAGGGTGGCCTGCATGTAGATCTCATCCAGATCGGGCCGCTCTTCGCGATCGACCTTGATGCAAATGAAATGCTGGTTCATCAGCGCAGCGATCGCTTCGTTCTCGAACGATTCCCGCTCCATCACGTGGCACCAGTGACAGGAGGAATAACCGATCGAAAGAAGAATGGGGCGACGGAGTCGAACGGCCTCCGAGAGGGCCTCAGGTCCCCAGGGATACCAGTCAACGGGGTTGTAGGCGTGCTGCAGAAGATACGGGCTGGTTTCGTACTGAAGCCGATTGGCTTTGCCTGTTCCAGATGTTCCGGCCATGATACGACCCTAACATGGTGTCTTCGAGATGGTCAACGCGGCCGGCGGCGGATTCCATCGGGAGAAAAAAAGATTGGCTCGCGTCCCCCGAGGGAGGCGAGCCAATCGTAGATTACAAACGATCGAAGAGATCGGGGGCTCAGTGGCCGCCCTTCTTCTTGTCGTCCTTCTTCTTGTCATCGCCGAACACGGTCTGGGAGAGATGGCCACCCTTCTTCTCTTCCTTCTTCTTATCTTCACCGGCAAAGGACGGAGCAGTGAAGGCAACGAGGATGGCAGCCGCAACGAATGCGAATACAACACGCTTCATGGAAACCCCTCCTTGAATGGTTGAATAAGTAAATGCCCACCACGCGACAGGCGCCTGAGGGTAGCGAACCCACTTAGAAATGTCAACGACACATTTTGATAACCGGATGTGTGTTCGGGATAGGCCCATACGGACGCCTCCGGGGATCGAGGAACGAAGGTGAACGCTGTTCACGTTTGATCCTGCGCTTGACAGCCCTGGCATTCGGCAGTAGGCTCTGCCCCCGCGACTATGGCATTACCCTACCTCTTCGCCGCCACGCTGTTCCTCAGTGCCTTCTTGCTGTTCCTCGTTCAGCCGATGATCGCGAAGATGATCCTGCCTGCGTTGGGCGGCACCCCGGCGGTGTGGAACACCTGCACGCTTTTTTTCCAGGCGACCCTGTTGGCCGGATATAGTTACGCCCATCTTCTGACCAGCCGGTTGTCGAGCCGCACTCAGATCGGGCTCCATGCGGTGGTGCTGGCATTGCCGCTCTTGGCGCTACCCATCGGGCTCGCCCCGAACTGGGTGCAGCCGAAGGAAGCGAACCCGATTCCCTGGTTGTTGATGTTACTCACGGTCTCGATCGGCTTGCCGTTTTTCGCCCTGTCGACGACCGCGCCCTTGCTGCAGAAATGGTTCGCCCACAGCGACCACCCTTCGGCGCAAGATCCCTATTTCCTCTATGCGGCGAGCAATCTCGGCAGCATGCTGTCGCTGCTCGGGTATCCTGTGCTGATCGAACCGATCCTGCCGCTGCGGGGTACTCTTGTGGGGTCTCAGAGCGGCATCTGGAGCATCGGTTATGGGTTGCTGGCCGCATTGATTCTGATCTGCGGGATTCAGGTTGCCCGGTCTGGTTCAGCGCAGGCTCCGCAGGTCCGATCGTCGGTCGTGACGACTCAGCCTCCGGGTCACCAGGCGCCGACGCTGCAGGTACAACTCTGGTGGGTAGGCTTAGCCTTCGTGCCGTCGAGTCTCATGCTCGGCGTGACCACGTATGTCACGCTGAATCTCGCGGCGATTCCGTTGCTCTGGGTGATTCCGCTTACGCTCTACCTGCTCAGCTTTATCGTCGTCTTTGCGAAATGGCCGGCCGGCTCGCATCGGCTGATGATCCGGATCCTGCCGATCCTGATCCTGATCCTGGCCTTCACGATGGTCCCTGACACGCCGAATTTCTCATTGCCGATAACCATCGCGTTACACTTCGTGACGCTCTTCGTGGCCTCGTTGGTGTGCCACGGGGAGTTGGCCAGGACCAGGCCGTCGCCGGCCTACCTCACCAACTTCTATATGTTGATGTCGGCCGGCGGGGTGTTCGGTGGGCTCTTCAATGGGCTCCTCGCACCGGTCCTGTTCAAGAGCATTCTCGAGTACAAGATCGTGCTGGTTGTCGCGGCGCTGCTTCTGCCGGCGGACGGCTGGGGGAGTTGGTTGGCCGTTCATGGCAGGCGCTGGTACAGCCAAGTCAGGGAGGGCGGTTGGTCCCGCGACTGTCTGTATGCCGGAACGATCGGCAGCATCCTGTTGTTCGCCAGTTGGATCGACAGCAGACCGGCCGTGGGAGGCGGTCTGGTTGATACGCTTCGAGGTGCCCAGCAAGGGCTTGCACAGGGGCTGTCCCAGATCACTGGATTCGATCAGGACGAGGCCTTGGCGTCCTTGCTGTACGGACCGATCCTTGCTGCGACCTTCCTCCTCGTGGGAAATCCCCGGCGCTTCGGCCTCACGCTCGGTGCGATCCTCTTGGCCGGCACCCTCTCGCTCAGCCTCGACAGCAGCAACCGCGTCCTGTTTCAAGACCGTTCGTTCTTCGGCGTCCTCAAGGTGAAGCACAGCGTGGAGGAGAACTCGCACCGGCTCATTCACGGCAACACCATTCACGGTGCCCAGAGTCTGGACCCGGCCCGTCGCCGCGAATCCATGACTTACTTCCATCGCTCCGGACCGATCGGGCAACTGTTCGCATCCTTCCAAGGTCCCTATGCCAAGCGACGGATTGCCGTGACCGGGTTGGGGGCCGGGACACTCGCGAATTACGTCGAGGCAGGGCAAAGCCTGACCTATTATGAAATCGATCCGTTGGTGGTGACGGTGGCGTTGGATCCGAAATATTTTACGTATTATGAGGATGCCAGCCACCGCGGCGCCCAGCTCTCCGTGATCATCGGTGACGGCCGCCTCACCATGGAGCAGGCGCCGGACCACAGTTATGACTTGATCATTCTCGACGCGTTCAGCAGCGATTCCGTGCCGGTGCACCTCATTACCAAGGAAGCCATGTCCCTCTACTTCCGAAAGTTGGCGCCCCATGGAATGGTGATCGTGAACATCTCCAACCGATATCTCGACCTGTCGCCGGTGTTGGCCAGTCTCGCGAGGTCTTTGCAGGTCGTCGGCCTGAAGCAGGACGATGATGCGGACGAGGCGATTCCCGCGAAATATGGATCGACCTGGGCCGTGATGGCCCAGGCGCGTGAAGACTTCGGGTCGATCGTTAACGATGCGCGCTGGATCCCATTCGCTGCCGACTCCCGGGTGGGCGTCTGGACCGACGACTTCTCGAACATGCTCGGCGTGGTCAAATGGTTCTCCCAACAGTAAGCGGCCCGCTCCGCCACCCGTGCAATCCGTCCTGCGAACGTCCGGCCTCCGCGGCCATGTGCTACACTAACAGCAGACCTTCCCGCGCACTGTGAGAGACTCATTGTGACGACGGACGACATCGGTCCCTATTCCAACTATCGCCTGACCGTCCGCCTCGCCCTCCTGAACAAACCCGGAATATTTGCCAAGGTCGCGTCGCTCCTGGCTGAAGAGGGGGCCAATCTCGGCGCCGTGGATATCGTCTCAGCCAACGCCGATCGCATGATTCGCGACGTGACCTTCGACGTCCAGAACGAAACGCACGGCGATCGCGTGCTCGCGCGGCTGGAAAGTTTGCCCGAGGTCAATGTCCTGTCCGCCTCCGATCGCATCTTTCTCCTGCATCTCGGCGGCAAGATCCGCGTGCAAAGCAAGGTCCCGGTCACGACGCGCAACATACTGTCGATGGTCTACACGCCGGGGGTCGGTCGGGTGTGCCAGGCCATCGCAAAGGACCAATCCAAGGCCTACGCCTTCACCATCAAGAACAATTCGGTGGCGGTCGTGACCGACGGCTCTGCCGTGCTGGGCCTGGGGAACCTGGGCCCGCAAGCCGCCCTACCGGTGATGGAAGGGAAGGTCATGATCTTCAAGGAGTTCGCCGGCATCGATGCCTGGCCGATCTGTCTCAATACGCAGGATCCACAGGAGATCGTCCGCATCGTGGCAGGTATTGCGCCCGGCTTTGGCGCGATCAATCTTGAGGACATCGCCGCGCCTCGCTGTTTCGAGATCGAGCGGGCGCTCAAGGCGGCCCTCGACATTCCCGTCATGCACGATGACCAGCACGGCACGGCGGTTGTGCTCTTGGCGGCGTTGGTGAATGCTCTGAAAGTGGTCGGGAAAAAGCTGGAGGATGTGCGTATTGTTGTGAACGGACTCGGTGCGGCCGGAACCGCCTGCTGCCGAATCCTCCTCGCGGCCGGAGCGTCACATCTGGTCGGATGCGACAAGGAGGGGGTCGTCTTGATGGGGGAGGCGGAAGAATTGCGCGCCTGCCGTACCGATTTGCACTCCTGCATCCGCAGGGACAAGCCCCGTGGTACGCTTCAGCAAGCCTTGCGCGGTGCGGATGTGTTCATCGGGCTGTCGGTCGGCAATGTGCTCGTCCGTGAGGATCTCGAAGGTATGAACGGGGACCGCATCGTGTTTGCCATGGCCAACCCTGATCCTGAAATCGAGCCGAAGATCGGGGACGAAGCCTCTCGCATCTTCGCCACCGGCCGCTCTGATTTCCCGAACCAGATCAACAACGCGTTGGCGTACCCGGGCATCTTCCGTGGGGCCTTGGACGTGCAAGCTCGCGAAATCAACGAACAGATGAAACTTGCGGCAGCTCAGGCCATTGCGGATGCCGTGCCGGCCGCCGCGCTCTCGGAGGACTACATTATTCCCAGTCTCTTCGATCGTGAAATCGTCCCGCGCGTGGCCAAGGCCGTCGCAGCCGCGGCCCGGGAAACCGGCGTGGCCCGCCGCCGCGTCAAGATCGACGACGAGGCCAGATAGCCTACGCGCTTGTTCGTTCCCACCCGGACGGTCCATACCGCTCACTTATCCTCCCGTAAACGGTTGTGCTAAGATGCCCCGTGCCCGCTCGCTGGTTGAGTGGGTGTTGCTGTGATAGGACCCTGTGGGTTTTTCCGCGAACCGGCTGTCCAAGTACCAACGCGGCATGCGCCGCCGGATCGATATGTTGCGCGCGAAGAACGCCGACAGCATCGACTTCGCGGTCGACTACATGATGCAGGAGCGAGTCGACAGCTTCTTCCGTGTCGAGCAGGGGCTCGACGAAGTGGAGCGCTCGCTTCAACAGATCGAAGAGGAACTGGTTCAGATCCATGATTTATCCGGCGCCATCAGGCTGGAATCCCGCCTGGAGTTCGTCGAGGATCGATGGGACGATCTCGACAGTGAAGTGCGTGAGCGGCCCAGGCGCCGTCGTCGGAAGATCAACCTCGCGGACTTTCTGAAGGCCGCCGGCGGCGGGGATCCCGGCGCTCCGAAAAGCGAGATCAGCACGGCCCATGATGCCTACGAGGCCCTCGGGCTTGAGTTCGGTACGGCGCTGGCGGAGGTCACGACCGTGTTCCGGCAGCGCGCGAAGGAACTGCATCCGGATGCGCGAAACGGGGACCGGAGTTCGGAGCCGGAGCTTCGGCGTATCCTGGAGGCCTACCAGTTCTTGAAAGAGTACTTGAGTTTGAGCAATACCGAGCCGCCGATTTCCCGTGGTTCAGACTATCGTCCGCCTGAGTAGATGACTGTGAAGCCTGCCCAAGACCTTCCGTACATTGCATCCGCCGACGCGCTCAATGCGCTCTGCGAGCGCCTGGAAACCGTCACGACCCTGGCGATCGACACGGAGTTCATGGGCGAAGAGCACTTCATCCCCCGTCTCGAATTGATTCAGGTCGCGGCGGATGGGTTCGCAGCGGTCATCGACTTTCCGGCCGTTCAGCAGAGCGGACCGATCACGCGGTTCTGGGAACTCCTCTGCACGGCGAGTATTGAAAAAGTGCTCCACGCCGGGCGGCAGGACCTGGAGTTGTTCGCTCACCATGCCGGACAGTTACCGAAGCCGTTCTTCGATACGCAAATCGCGGCGGCGATGGTCGGGTACGGTCCCCAGACCGCCTACGCGAACCTCGTGCAACGGGTGCAGGGGGTGCGGCTGGACAAGGCTCACACCTTCACGAACTGGAGCCAGCGGCCCTTGAGCCAGGATCAATTGGTCTATGCGCTGGACGATGTGAAGTTCCTCCTCCCGGTCCATCGGCACCTGCGGCAGAAGCTGACGGTGATGGGACGGTTGGAGTGGGTGGACGAGGAATTCTCGCGGCTGGAGGGCTCGCTCGGTTCCCAGGCTCGCGATCCGCAGGAGCGGTATCAGCGTATCAGGGGATGGGACAGCCTCAAACCGAAAGCTGCGGCGGTGTTGCGTGACCTGACGGCCTGGCGCGAAAACGAAGCGCGCCGGCGGAACGTGCCGCGCGGCCGCGTGCTCCGCGACGAAGT
>WBZO01001030.1_pt1 | contig 48349 bp, 38 predicted proteins | sample 5204261 | NCBI WGS metagenome assembly WBZO01 (sample SAMN12412400, study PRJNA552823) | activated sludge metagenome | isolation source: activated sludge from anammox sidestream of wastewater treatment plant... | place: USA: North Carolina | collected 2017-09
ATGGAGTTCACCATCGAGCACGGCAAGCTCTGGGTGCTCCAGACCCGAGACGGCAAGCGCACGGCGCAGGCCGAGGTCCGCATCGCCGTGGACATGGTGCGCGAGGGGCTCATCGACGAGCGCACGGCCGTCAGTCGCGTGAAGCCCGAGCAGGTCGACTACTTCCTCCACCCGCAGTTCGACGTCGCCGCCCGTAAGGAGGCGCGCCGGCTGGCCGGCGGGCTCAACGTGTCGCCCGGCGCGGCGGTGGGCGTCATAGCCTTCGACGCCGACACGGCCGAGCGCTGGGCCAAGGACGGGCGCGACGTCATCATGGTGCGCCCCGAGACGAAGCCCGACGACGTGCACGGCATGCTCGCTGCCCGCGGCATCCTCACGAGCTCCGGCGGCCGCACCAGCCACGCCGCGCTGGTGGCGCGGCAGTTCGGCAAGCCCGCGGTGGTGGGCGTGGCCGCCATGGCCATCGACCTCGAGCGCCGCGAGGTGACCGTCGACGACCTCGTCATAAGGGAGGGTGAGGTCATCTCCATCGACGGCACCACCGGTGACGTCTTCCACGGCGCTCTGCCCACGGTCGTCCCCGACATCGACAACCCGTACCTCACCGAGCTCCTGACCTGGGCCGACAAGATCCGCACCCTGGGCGTGCGCGCCAACGCCGATTACCCCGCCGACGCCGAGCGCGCCCGCAAGTACGGCGCCGAGGGCGTGGGCCTGGCCCGCACGGAACACATGTTCTTCGAGGCCGACAGGCTCGGCATCGTGCAGCGCATGATCATGGCCCGCACGCCTAGCGAGCGCGCCGAGGCGCTAGAGGCGCTCCTGCCCCTGCAGCGCCGCGACTTCGAAGGGCTGTTCCGCGCCATGGACGGCCTGCCCGTCATCGTCCGCCTGCTCGACCCGCCCCTCCACGAGTTCCTGCCCGCCCACGACGACCTCATGGCGGACCTGGCCGACCTGAAGATGCGCCTGCAGCACTTCCACACCCTCGCGGAGATGGACGGCGCGCTCACGGTCATCCGCCAGAAGCAGGATCACCTGGCACGTGTGACCGAACTGCGCGAGGCCAACCCCATGCTCGGCACGCGTGGCGTGCGGCTGGGCATCCTCATCCCCGAGGTGACCCGCATGCAGGTGCGCGCCATCTTCGAGGCGGCGTGCACCGTCAAGCGCGAGGGCGGCGACGTGCGGCCCGAGGTGATGATCCCGCTCGTCTCGCACGTGAACGAGCTGAGGAGCCAGAAGCGCGCCCTCGAGGAAGAGGCCAAGCTGGTCATGGAGGAGCAGGGCGTGACGGTGGACTACCACTTCGGCACCATGATCGAGGTGCCGCGCGCCGTCCTCGTGGCCGACGAGCTGGCCATGGAGGCCGAGTTCTTCAGCTTCGGCACGAACGACCTCACCCAGACCGCCTTCGGGGTCAGCCGCGACGACGCCGAGAAGGGCTTCCTGATGCACTACCTCGAGCACGGCATCCTCGAGGAGAACCCGTTCGCTACCATCGACGAGGCCGGGGTCGGCCGACTCATCGAGCAGGGCACGCGGCTAGGCCGCGAGGCCAGGCCCGAGCTGGAGGTCGGCATCTGCGGCGAGCACGGTGGCGACCCGGCGTCCATCTACCTGTGCCACAAGTACGGTCTCGACTACGTGAGCTGCTCGCCGTTCCGCGTGCCCATCGCGCGGCTGGCCGCGGCCCACGCCGCCCTCAAGGACCAGGCGGAGAACGGTGCCGCCGCGCGCCCACGCGTCGGGGAGGTCGTGACGGCCTGACCGTCTCCTAGGCTAGACGCCTTGACGAGTACCGCCCCGAGCGGCCCTGCGCGCTGAGCGTCAGGGCCGCTCGGCCGTGGGGTGCACCTGAGGGACGAGCCCGCGGCGGAACAGCTCGGCCACGGACTGCGGGGTGAGCATGGCGACGCGCGTCTGCGGCGTCAGCGTGAGCCCGGGTTGGGAGTAGCCGCCCGGCGACCACAGGTGGAGGCCACCGCCCCACACCAACCAGGCGCCCCCATCGTGCTCGATGAACGCTCCCGCGGGCACCTCCCCGAAGGTGACCTCGTGTGTCACCTTCCCACCGCCCCGCCGGGCGCGTTCGGCATGAAGCTGCCGGTCGATGAGCCCGACCGGAACGCCGCGTGGGTCGCCGAGGCCCATCGCACAGCACCAGAGCGCCTTGAACTCGTCGTAACGCTCGCGCCGGCACTCGCCGCACGGACGGTGACCGGCCGCGAACGCCGTGGCCTCGTCCAGGAAGAAGAGCTCCGAGTAGCGGTGAGGGCTGAACACCTCGCGGTGGCGACCCTTGAACTCGAGCCGGCACGTGACCCACGCCTTGTGACGCCAAGGGGCCACCACGCGCCCCGAGTCGTCGTGGAGCACGCCGCGGTTGCCCAGCCAGGCGCCGCGGTCCGGCACGGCGTTCAGGTTGCCCCAGGGGTCCACGCGGTTCTGGAACGGCATCTTCTTCCTCTCACGTCTGGGGCTGGTGCCGGCGGTCCTGCCCGGGTACCGTTCGGGCATGAAGGCGGCTGCCCACACGATGTCCACCCCGAGGCTGGAGCTCCTCCCGGCCCTGGACCTCTACGCGAGGCTCGGCTTCGGCGGCGTGGAGGTCCTCTACACGGAAGGTTACCCCTGCGCGCTCCACCCAAGTAGCGCCGAGGACGAGCTTGGGCCGCTCCGGCTCCGCCTGGGCGAGACCGGTCTGCGCGTGGCCCAGCTGACGCCCTACGCCAACGCCTTCGACGACGAGGACCCGGCCGTGCGGGCCGCGGCCACCGCGGAGATCGAGCGCTGCATCGACCTGGCCGGCCGGCTGGGGTGCGGCAACGTGCGGTTGTGGGCGGGCCAGGAGCCGGAACCGGGCGAGGGGCCGGGCCGGTACGAGCGCCTGATCGACGCCCTCGGCGGCCTCGCCGCGAAGGCTGCCGCCGAGGGCGTGAGCCTGAACATCGAGAACCACGCCGGCTCCTACGCCCTTCGCTCCGAGACGTCCGTGAGGATCGTAGAGGCCGTGGGTGCCGGTCTGGGGATCACTTACGACCCGGCGAACCTCCTGCAGCTCGGCGAAGCCGAGCCACTGCGAGCGCTCGAGCGGCAGCTCCCCTACGTGCGGCACGTCCACTTCAAGGACCTGCGCGCGCTCGGGGACCGGAAGTACGAGATAAAGCAGGTCGGTGAGGGCGACGTGCCTTGGGCGGAGCTCATGCCCGTACTACGGCGGGCGGGCTACGGCGGGTACTTCTCGGCGGAGTACGAGAAGCGGTGGCACCCGGACGAGCTGCCGGAGCCGGAGCGGGGGCTGAAGCATGAGTTGCGAGCGTTGCGAGGGTTGTGGGAAGCGGCGTGACGAGCAACCGGACCCGCAGGGTGGTCGGCGTTTAGCCTCGTATAAGCACGCAGCGCGTAGCTTCGGCGCATGGTCGGGTGAGCCTTGACCGAGCCGAGGCTCCTCGGCCGGCCCGCGAAGGTTCCGGGAGGTCGCCAACGGTCGGTGCGCGCTTGGGCTGAGGGCACGCGACAGGCTGGAAGGGAGCTGGATCATGAGGATCTCGTTCGCTGCGCGGGAACGGCGCCGGCATGTGCTGCTGGTGGCAGGCACCGTGCTCGCGTTGCTGTCGTCATGTTCCAGCGAGGATGGCCGGACGGTGCCCGGGGAGCGACCCGTGATCATCCCGACCACGACGAAGGTGGCGGACGGCCAGACGAGGGAGGCGCTCGAGAGCTTCGATCCTGACACGGGCGAGATGCGGTTCGGGCGCGCTACCCAGGCGCTCTCGCGGCTCGAGCTCGATGACGTGCTCGTGTCGGAGCCCTCGGCCGCCGCACCCCACGGCTTCCTGCGCAAGGTGAAGGCCATCCGTCGGGACGGCGAAGCGTTCGTGCTCGAGACCACCCAGGCCAACCTGACTGACGCCATACATAGCGGCGCGCTCCGAGGGGAGGGTGAGTTGTCGGCGGCCGACGTCGCCGACTCGACGGCCTTGGTGGAGGGGGTGACCCTGAGACCGGCCGCCGGGACGCAGTCCGGCTACGAGTTCGAGGTCGACTTCTCGGAGACCGTCATCGACTTCGAGCAAGACGGCCTCACCACGCGAGTGCGCGTCGACGGTCACTTCTACTTCAGCGCCGGCTACGGCATCGACCTCGGCATCGACGCGTGTTGGGACGTCCCGCCCGTCTGTGTGGACCGTTTCGAGGCTTGGGTCGGTGTCAGGCAGCGCGCCGAGCTCAGCGTGGCGGGAGAGACCAACTTCCAGGTCACGCGGGAGAAGAAGGTGGCGGAGTACTGGTTCAAGCCGATCTGCTTCCTCCTAGGCCCGGTGCCAGTCTGCCTCACGCCCCGCATCGCCATGTACGTGGGCGCAACGGGCGACGTGCGCGTGTCTTTCGAGTACGGCGCCAGCCAGTCTGCCGAGGCGCTGCTTGGGGTCAGGTGGACCGACAAGAACGGGTGGCGGGTCATGGACCCAGCTCCGCGCTTCGACGTCGACCTGGCGCAGACCTTCAAGGTGAACGCCGCGCTCGCGGCCGGCGCCTACACGAAGGCGGAGGCAGCGCTGCTCCTCTACGGCGTGGCCGGCACGGCGGTGGGCGCCAAGCTCGAGGTGAGCGTCGACGCGGGCTACCCGCGCGACCCGTTCTGGATCGTCCAGGGAGCCTTCTCCGGCTACTACAGCTTCATGGTGGACCTGCCGGTGGTGGGCAAGGTGGCTGAGAGCACGGGCCAGCTCTTCAGCCTGGCTAAGGAGTTCGGGCGCTCCCCCAACCAACCGCCCCACGTGGTGGTCGGATCGCCGGTCGTCCGGGTGGAACATGGCGCCACCGTCAACCTCTACCCGACCAAGGATCCCACGTGTGCGTCATTGGGTTTCGGGAGCCTCTACTGCGTGGGGGATCCGGAGGACGGCACCCCGAGCTTCACCCTCACGTCGGACCTTGACGGCAACCTTCCGGCAGACCCGGCATACCGGTTCGCCGCGCCGGGCAGACGCACGATCACCATCCGCGCGACCGACAAGCGGGGAGCCACGGCCAGCGCGACCTTGGTGGCCGACGTCGTGAACACCCCGCCGACCGCGTACGGTAGTGCCGACACCGACACCGTCCCCGCGACCGTGCCCATGTTCGTCAGCGCCTTCGCCAGCGACCCGAACAGCGAGCTGGACTGCACCGCCCTCAACTGGTCGGTGACCGCGCCCGACACGGTCCAGGCGCTTGGTCAGGGGCAGGCCTGTTACGGGAAGGTGGTCTTCAACGTCGAGGGGACCCGCAGCGTGAGGCTTAGCGCCACCGATCCCGAGGGCGCCACCTCGCAGACGCGGACGTTCAGCGTGATGGTCACGCGGCCGCCCGAGGTGCCGGTGCCGCAGGTGCTCGCGCCCCTCAGCGTGCACGAGTGCGCCGACGAGGCGCTCTGCCCAGCGCTCGGCGAGGGCGCCGAGATCATCACTTACCAGCCCACCGGCCTCACCCTCTACTTCAAGCTGGCGGCCCAGGGCGGCAGCGGCGCGTTGACGTACGGGTTCAGTGCCGCCTGCATCACCTGCGTCCCGCCGACGGGCATGGCGGAGTTCGCGAGCAACGCGTCGGGTGAGGCCAGCAGGCTCTTCGCCCCGGCGACTTGGACCTTCCTGGGGACCGTCTCGGACGACAACATGGCGGTGACCGCCGGGGGCCGGACCATCAGGATCCGGTACATGCCCCGATGAGCCGGTCGACGCTGGGGTCAGCCCGTGCCCGGCTCCTCGCGGGCGTGGCGCTCGTCTGCATCCTCGACGGCTGCGCGGGGGCGAGCGTCGAGCGTCAGGGCTTCACCATCCGGCTCGAGCCGTCGACCGTCGAGCTCCACGTGACCGAACGGGCGGACGTCACGGTGCTCGTGACCCGCGCCGGCGGGTTCGCCGCTCCAGTGACCGTGCGGCTCACCGGCGCCGCCGGCGTGTCGGCCGAACCGGTAGAGATCGCCGGCGCGACGGGCGTCCTCGAGCTTACGGCCGACGAGGGCGCCACCATCGGCACGTCGTTCCTGACGGTGACGGCCGAGGCCGGCGGTCCATCACGAACCGAGACGCTGGTCGTGCGCGTGCGGGGACTGGTCGCGCGGGCAACGAGCGTGCTGCGCCTTGGCGACGATCCCCACCTGCAGGTCAGCCAAGGTGCCGGGACGGTGATGCTCCGGGTGGAGGGGACCAACCTCGACCGCGCCACCAGCGTGAGGGTCGGCGACCTGCCGGTCCAGGCGGTGGAGACGGCGCCTTCCTTCCTCGTGCTGGCCGTGGAGGTGCCGCACGGCGCGGAGACCGGGCCTCAGGACCTGGTCCTCGGCGCGCAAGGTGGTGACACCTCCGCGGCTGCGCTGATGGTCACGCCCGTGACGGCGTGGCCGGGCGGTGACGACGCCGCCGGAGCGGGGACGACGGAACGACCCTACCGAACCCTCACCCGCGCCCTCGGGTTCAGCCGGGCCGGCGACACCGTGCTCCTGTTGGCCGGAGAGTACGGGGAGGACGAGCTGTGGCCGCTCTTCAGCGAGGGATCGACCGCGCCGAACGTGCCGGCAGGGGTGCGGGTGGTCGGTGAGGCCGCCGACGTCGTGACGTTGCTGGGAGCCAACGAAGGCACGGCCGCGCTCGTGTTCGCCGCCTCCGGCGGCGCGGCCGACCTGACGGTCAGCGGGTTCCAAGCGGGCGTCGTCGTGCTGGGAGGAACGGTCGACCTCGCCCGGGTGACAGCCACAGACAACGCGCTCGGCCTATGGGCTGGTGGCGGCAGCGCCCGTAGCCGGGACGTCCGGTTCGACGCCAACCAGCAGGGGGTCAGGGTCGCCGGGACCGCCGAACTCGTGCTCGACGGTGGGTCGGTCAGCGGCAACCGTGAGTGGGGCGCCGAGGTCACGGACGACGGGTCCCTGAGCGGCACGGGCCTCACCGTCGCCGGCAACCACTGGACCGGGGTCGTCGCGAGCGGCAGCAGCGAGGTGGTGCTGGCCGACGCGCGGGTCACGGGGAACTACATCCTCGGCCTGCACGCCTCGGAGGGCGCCAGCGTGGAACTGGTGAGAAGCGTGGTCGCAGACAACACCTCGGGCCTCGTCTTCGAGGGCTCGAGGCTCCGGCTGCGCGAGGTGATGGTGAGGGACAACGCTTGGTCGGGACTGGCGATCAACGGCACTCCCGAGACCGTCGACCTCGGCACCTTCACCGAACCCGGTCTGAACAGCCTGTCAGGTAACGGCACGGGCGCCGATATCGAGAACCTGCGCGACCACCGTGTGGAGCGCCCCGCCGTCGAGGTCCCCATAGTCATCACGATCAGCGCCACCAGCCTGGAGGGCGTCGTCCCCCAGCCGGATATCGTCGTCGGCCCTTACCGGGCCCCCGAACTCGGGCTCACGATCGACAACAGGAACAACGTGATCCAGTTCCACTGACGCTGGTGGACCAGGAGGAGCGCCTACGAACAGAGGCGCGCTTCTGGGGTGCTGGCGGGAAGCCGGCTCCGGCATGGGAGGTCTGCCGCGGCGCGCCACCGCCACCGGGTGTGTTGAGCGCCCGGTCACGCGCGGGTTAGGCCGCGTTGAGGCCGCCTGGCCGAGGGTGGGGCTGACGAGCAGGCTAGGAAGGCGGCCCATGACCACAACCAGGTCTCATCCACGCACCAAGCCGACCGCGAGGCCGCCAGGCCACAGCGTGCGGCCGCCGGGACCGGCCGCGCGGGTCCCAGGGGGCGCCTACCTTCTGCTCCTCCTCGCGGCGGTCATGTGGGGCTTCGTGGCCGTCCTCTACAAGCTGGCGGCGAGGGACGGCGTGTCGCCCCTCGGGTTCGCCTTCTGGCGCGCGGCCATCGGCGGCGGCCTGTTCCTCGCGTACCACCTGGTGCGGGCTGGGCGGCGTGTCGGGACCGGCGCCACCACGCGAGCGGCTGGCTCGGCGCAGCCGCGAGCCGGGGTGGTCCGCGGGTTCCTCAGGGCGCACGCGCCGCTGCTCGCCCTGGCGGCGCTCGTCAGCGTGGTGCACTACGCGTCGTTCGCGTCCGCTGCTCAGCGTGGCAGCGCCTCGTTCGCGGCCCTGGTGCTCGCCTTCGTGCCGGCGCTGGTGGTGGTGCTCGCTCGGCCCGTGCTCCACGAGCGGCTCACGCGCGGGGAGTGGCGCTGGGTGTGCGTCTCTGTGGCGGGTCTCACCGTCCTGGCGCTGGCGCGGGACGCCGGGCCCGAGGTGACGCTGGCCGCCTTGGGCTGGGGGCTCCTCGCATGCGTGTCGGGAGCGGCTAAGAGGATCTGCGACAAGAGCCTCCTTGCGGGGTTGGGGCCGGCCACCATCAACGCCGTCGTGCTGCCGGTGGGAGCTCTGTTGCTGCTGCCTTGGGCGGACCTCGGTACCCGCTCCGCCGGGGCGTGGGCCGCCCTGGCGGCGGCCGGCGTGGGCTCCACCTTCGGCGGCAACCTGCTCTACTTCCTGGGCCTGCGCCACGTGCCGGCCTCGCACGCTGCGCTGATCGTGGCCCTCGACCCGCTGGTCGGCGCGGGCGCCGCCGCGCTGGTGTTGGGTGAGCGCTTGGGCGCGCTGGGACTACTTGCCGCGGCCCTGCTCGGGGCGGCCGCCGCAGGGATAGCCGTCAGACGCGGGCGCGCCGAGGTGGCCCACCCACGGTCGCGCCGAGAGCGGTTCGGTCGGCGCGACCGCGTCCCCGCGGGACTCGAGGCCCTTCGGGGTCCGTGGGCCCGCCTCGCCGCGCGCCGCCTACCGCACCGTGAACGTGAAGAACCCCTCCAGGATGTGGGTGTCCACCGAGAGCACGCGCCAGGCGACTAGGTAGGCCCCGGCGGGCAGCGGATCCGCGAGGGTCAGGGTGAGCTGCGTCGCGCCGCCGGAGCGCGGGCTGAGTTCGGCGGTGACCTCACCCTCGTACTCGCCCTTCTGCCCGAGAACCGCGCTCACCATCGGCCCGGCGACCGCGTTGAGGCGGGGCGCGTAATCCTCCGCGCCCGGCTCGAGGTCGGTGGGGACGCGCACGAGCTTGAACGTGGAGAAGCCCGTCTCGATCGGCTCGCTGAACTCGAGCTTCAGCTCCGTGACCGCGCCCTCCGTCACCTCCCCCTCGGCGGGGGAGGAGGTGACGAGGTAGGCGTGGGCCCAGCCGAGGCTCACGGTGGCGGCTGCGAGGAGCGCAGCGAGGACGCGGGTCATGGGAGCGAGATGTCCTTGATGTCCATGATGGCCGGGTCGGTGTGGGCCACGTGATCGAAGAGCAGGTCGATGGCCAGGGTGCCGACGTAGCCCTTCACGCGGAACGTGTAACTGCCGGGTGCCGTGGGCATGAAGTTGCCGGTGTACCAGCCTTCCTTGTCGCCGTTGGCGCGCAGGGTGAGCTTCACCTCGCTGCCCTCGGGGCCCAGCACCCACGCCTCGAGGCTCTTCTCCAGGCCGGTGATCAGGGCGCCGTCAGCGTCCCTGACGGCGAGGTCGATGCCGTTGAGCACGGTGGTGTACGGCGGGTTGACGAGGTAGCCGGCGGTCACGCGGTAGGCCCCGTCGGCCACCTCGATGGACTGGTGGGCGCTCGCCGGGAAGAGGGCGGCGGATGCCAGCAGCAGCGTCAGTACGGTGGTGGCGGTCTTGCGCAGTCTCATGGATCACTCTCTCAGGTAGTCTGCCCATCGCCTCAGGTTCTCGATGGGGGAGGTGCTCATGTCTTCGGCCGTGTGGGGGAGGGCGCTGGTGGTCAACCAGGCGGTGGCGACGAACACGGCCAGGAGTAGCGCCAGCTCGACGGTGAGGCTACGGCGCATGCGTAGGTCGGTGGTGTCGCGCCGCACCGCCGGGAGCAGCGCGAAGCGGTTCCAGGCGGCCAGCGCCACCGTCGTCAGCACGATACCCACCTTGACCAGCCAGGCCAGCGCGTAGGGCGACGTCACGAACGACGCCGGGTCGGACGAGTGGACGAGGGTGGAGATCACCCCGGTGAACGCCAGGAGCAGCACGGTCAGGAGGCCTATGCGCGAGAGGCGCTCGAGCGTGTCGAGCCTCAGCGCCTCGGCGCCGGCATGCCATACGGGAGCGGCGCGAGCGACGAGGACGGCGCCTGCCCATACCGCAACCGCCCCGTAGTGCACGAGGTCGGTGACCATGGGCCACGCCCCTCCCATGCCGGCGGCGTGGCTGGCGTAACTGTAGGTGGCGAGGAGCGCCAGGGCGAGCGGCCACCGCAGCAGGCGCAGCCACGGGACGGCCACGGCGGCCGCCAGCGCGGCGGCCACGGCGGTGCGTGCCACTACGGCGTGGCCGTGCCTGGTGGAACTCAGGTACGAGACGAACAGGTCCCACTCCGCCCGCCCCAGCAGCCGCACGAGGTTCATCACCACCTCCAGCGCGCCGGCGAGCACGAGGGCGGCGAGCGCGGCGTAGAAGGTGGCCGCGAGTGCCCGCGTGAGGCGCTTGGTGGGCAGCAGCGTGGGCGCCATGGCGATGCCGGCGGAGGTAGCCGCGCCTAGCAGGGTGACAGCCTTCAGGAGGATGACCAGCATCTTCACTCCATGAGTACCGTGCGGCACGCGTCTCCGGTTAGCGTTGGGCCGCTGGGGAGGGAACTATACGCCGCCCGGGTTCGGCGGCCCGTGACCGCCGGCTGGTGCCGGGCTCGTCGCTACAGGGGGGCGGCCGGAGGCGCGCGGGCTCTCGTGCCGCCGTCGGCGAACTGCCGCGGGTGGGCCTCAGGGGCTTCCAGGGGTTCCGCCGCCGGGATCTCCCGCACGGTGGCGTCCAGGGTCGGGGTCGCCGCGGCCACGCTCAACAGGCCGACCTGGCTCAAGGTGTGGTGGTGGTCGGGGGTGCCCTCGGGGTGCGTGTGTCCCGGGAACTCGGCGTGCCCCGCTCGGACCGGCGCCACGGCGACGAGGGCGAGCAGCGAGGCGATGAGGCAGGCGTTGGCCACCAACCTGCCCGCGCCGGCGGTACGCGCGCCGCGTCGGCGCGTGGGCGGCCGGACGGGGAACATCATCCCGGTTGTATCACGCGGCCGGGCGCGGTCCGGGGGCGGTGACGCGGTCGGTGGCGGCGCGCCACGCCGGGGACGGCCCGACCCGGTTGCGGCTCGTGCAACATTGCACGACACGCAAGCTTGCGTGGCGTGCAATAATCGGTGCTCGTGACGGACGCCGACACAGCCGGACTGAGGGCGCGCAAGGCCCGCGAGACGCGCCGCGCGCTCGAGGCCGCCACGCTGGCGCTCGTCATGGAGCAGGGCTTCGAGAACACCACGGTCGAGCAGATCGCGGACCGCGCCTTCGTGTCGCCGCGCACCTTCTTCAACTACTTCTCCTCCAAGGAGGACGCCGTCCTCGGTAACCCCATCGGGGCCTCGGGGGACGAGCTGTTGATCGGCTTCCCGCGGCGCCCCGGACCGGAGGGCGTGTACGCCGACCTGCGCGGGTTCATCATCCGGTTCTTCGAGGAGAACGTCCTGGCGGACGACCTGCTCGAGAAGCGCATGGCCGTGCTCGCCATGGTCCCGGAACTGCAGCGGCGCCACATGAGCCTGCTCACGGTCGTGCTGGACCGCCTGACGCTACTGACCGCACGGCTGCTGGCGCTCGAGGAGACCCCGGGTTCCGCCGCCACGGACCGGGGCGAACCCCAGCCGCAGCCCGAACCGTCCAAGGATCAGCTCGCCGAGGCGCACATGCTCCTCCTCGTGAGCGCGGCGGCGCTGAACTACGCCCACAGGTCGCGGTCGGCGCAGGGTGCCACCGCCGGCCAGGCCGCGTCAATCGTCGACGCCTTCGACCTCCTCGAGAGGACCCTGGCGCGCCACCTCGTCCGCGGCGCGCCCCCGACCGCCCAGGACACGTCGTCCCGCCGCCCCGGCATCCGTCCGGACGGAACCCGAAAGTGAGCCCCGCCATCCACATCCTGGAAGCACGCGACATCAAGAAGACCTACGGTAGGGGCGAGAGCTACTTCGAGGCCCTCAGGGGCGTCAGCCTGGCCGTGGACGCGGGGGAATCCGTGGCCATCGTCGGGAAGAGCGGCTCCGGCAAGTCGACCCTCATGCACCTCTTGGCGCTCCTCGACACGCCCGACGCCGGTGAGGTGCTCGTCGAGGGCACGCCGGCCGGCAGCCTGTCGCCGAAGGCCGTCAACAGGCTCCGCAACAGCACGTTCGGGTTCGTGTTCCAGCAGTTCTTCATGATCCCCAACGCGACCGTGCTGGGGAACGTGACGCTCCCCCTCAAGATCGCCGGCGTCCCGAGGGCGCAGCGCACCGAGCGCGCCATGCGGGTCCTTCACCAGGTGGAGATGGCCGACAAGGCCAACAACCTCGCCACCGCCCTGTCGGGCGGGCAGAAGCAGCGCATGGTCATCGCCAGGGCGCTCGCTACCGAGCCGCGCATCATCTTCGCCGACGAACCGACCGGCAACCTCGACAGCGGCACGAGCGCCGTGGTCGAGGACCTCCTGTTCGGCTTCAACCAGGAGCGCGGCATAACGCTCGTGCTCGTCACCCACGACGAGGACCTCGCCGAGCGCTGCGACCGCCGCATCTACCTCAAGGACGGCCTCATCGACGATGCGGCCGCTCAACCGGCGGTGGCACCCGCGACGGGTGCGCGCGCGGAGGTGCGGCCGTGAGCTTCGTCGAGATCGTCGCCACGGCCGTCGGGAACGCGTTCCGCAGCAAGCTGCGCACCACCCTCACCGTCCTGGCCATATTCGTCGGCGCCTTCACCCTCACGCTCACGAACGGCGTCGGCACCGGCATCACCAACTACATCGACACGCAGGTGAGCAGCCTGGGTTCCGGCGACATCATGACCGTCAGCCAGGCGTCACTCATGGAGGGCGGCATGTTCGGCGGGTCCGGTTCCGGCCCGACGGAGTACGAGCCGGACAAGGCGGTGCTCCCCGGCCAGATGGGCCCGCAGTTCGCCGCGCTGAGCAGCGCGGACATCGCCGCCATAGAGGGCGTGCCCGGCATCCTCTCGGTCGAGCCGCTCCGGATGGTGGCGCCCGACTACATCACCGCCGGCGGCAAGAAGTACGAGTTCGTCGTCAACCCCTCCCCGATCTCGGCCAACATCGCCCTCGTGGCGGGCTCGTCGTTCGGTGAGCAGGAACCCGGCCGGCCGGGCGAGCTGCTGCTCCCGGCCTCCTTCGTCACGCCGCTCGGGTTCGCCTCGGCCGCGGCGGCCGTGGGCAAGACCGTCACCATCGGCGTCAGCGACCTGTTCGGCAAGCCGCACGAGGTGGAGGCCCGCGTGGCGGGCGTGCAGGAGGACACGATCTTCGCCTTCGGCATGCTCATCGACCAGAACCTAACCGAGGAGCTTTACGCCGCCCAGATTGCCGGACTCCCTGCGGTGGCGGCGAGCGTCTACCCGGCCGCCATCGCGCGCTTCTCGAAGGACGCCTCCGCCGCCGACGTAAGCGCCATCAAGACGGCGCTGGAGGCGAAGGGCTACTCAGGCACCACGGTCGCCGACCGCCTGGGAGTTGTGGACACGGTGATCACCGGCATCGTCGGCGTGCTGAACGCCTTCGCGGTCATCGCCCTCATAGCCGCGAGCTTCGGGATCATCAACACGCTCCTCATGTCCGTCCAGGAGCGCACGCGCGAGATCGGCCTCATGAAGGCCATGGGGATGGGCCGCTCGCGCATCTTCGCGCTCTTCACCACCGAGGCTGTCGTCATCGGCCTGCTCGGCAGCCTCATCGGCTCCGTCGCCGCCATCGTCGTGGGCAACGTCGTGAGCAACGTCCTCGCGGCCGGCCCCCTCAAGGACCTCGCCGGGCTGCGGGTCCTCGAGTTCGACCCGCTCCTCGTCACCGTCGTCATCGTCGTGGTCATGGCGCTCGCCTTCGTGTCGGGCACCCTGCCGGCGGCGCGCGCCGCCAACCTCGACCCCATCGAGGCGCTCAGGTACGAATGACAGTTCCGTGACGCTTCCGGCGGGCGCGCTCGGTAGCGTGCCCGCCATGGACCGACCTCCCACCGCCGTCGTGATGCTCAACCTGGGCGGGCCCAAGCGGCTCGACGAAGTGCGCCCGTTCCTGCTTGAGCTGTTCGTCGACCGGGAGATCATCCAACTGCCGTTCCAGTCGGTCTTGGGGCCGTTCATCGCCAAGCGCCGCACCGCCTCCGTGCAGCGGCATTACGCGGAGATCGGCGGTGGCAGTCCGATCCTCCACTGGACCGACCTGCAGGGCCGCGGCATGTGCGAGCGGCTGGATGCTCTCTGCCCGGAGTCGGCGCCCCACAAGCACTACGTGGCGTTCCGGTACGGCGAGCCGTCGAGCGAGACGGCGCTGAGGCAGATGAGCGCCGACGGCGTGGTGCGGGCGGTGGCGTTCACGCAGTACCCGCAGTTCAGCTGCGCCACCACCGGCAGCAGCCTTAACGAGCTCTGGCGCGCAGCACGCCGCCTCGGTCTGCAGGAGGCGTTCGACTGGAGCGTGATAGACCGCTGGCCCACGCACGAGCTCTTCATCGAGGCCATGACTAGCACGGTGGAGCGGGGGCTCGAGCAGTTCGCCGAGGCCGACAGGGACGACGTGATCGTGCTCTTCAGCGCTCACAGCCTGCCCATGTCCGTCGTGAACCGGGGCGACGCCTACCCGCTAGAGGTCGGGGCCGGCGTGCACGAGGTGATGAAGCGCCTGGGGCGCCCGTACGAGCACCTGCTCGCGTACCAGTCGGAGGTCGGTCCGGTCCCCTGGCTGGGCCCCTCCACCGAGTCGGTGATCCGGCAGCTGGGCGTCAAGAAGCGGAGGCGCGTGCTGGTGGTGCCCATCGCCTTCACCTCGGACCACATCGAGACCCTTCACGAGCTCGACATCGAGTACGGCGAGCTGGCGCGGGAGGCGGGCATCACCGAGTACAGGCGCGCGCCGGCCTTCAACGACCTGCCGCTGTTCCAGGACGCTCTCGCCGCCGTCGTGGCGGAGCACCTGAGGAGCGGCGCGGCTTGCAGCGACCAGTACGGTCTGCGTTGCCCCGGCTGCGTGAACCCGCAGTGCCGCAACGTCTTGCGGCCCGTGGCGCCTTATAGGCGCACGAACATGAGCCCGCGTCCGGACGACGGGCAGTATGAGAAGGCTTGGGGGGCGAAGACCTGATCGAATGCTGCCATCTCCGTGAACCGTTCCTTGGCCTTGACGCGAGCGAGCACGGCTACCCCCTCAAGAGTTGAATCTCCTTCGCGACGTACTCGCCGATCGCCAGCGCCGCCGTCGCTGCTGGTGAGGGCGCGTTCAGAACGTGCAGCGAGTTCGGGGTCCTCGCGAACGCGAAGTCGTCCACGAGCCTTCCTTTAGCGTCGATTGCCTGGGCGCGCACGCCGGCCGGGCCCCTCACGAGGTCGGCGCTAGTGATCTCGGGAACGAGCTTGCGTAGCGAGCGCACGAAAGCCGCCTTGCTGAGCGAGCGATGGACCTCATAGACACCGGCACGCCAATACTTCGCGGCCAGGCGCCAGGCGCCTCGATACGCGATGGTCTCAAGGGTGTCTCGCACGCTGACGGTCGTGAAGGTATAACCCTCGCGGGCGAGAGCGAACACGGCGTTTGGTCCGGCTTCCACCTCGCCGCTTACCATCCTCGTGAAGTGCACCCCGAGGAAGGGGAGTTCGGGGTCGGGGACAGGGTAGATGAGGCCTCTAACCAGGTCGTGCCGCTCCGGGCGGAGCTTGTAGTACTCACCGCGGAAGGGCACGATGCGAACGCTCGGTTCGGCGCCAGTCATCGTGGCCACGTGATCGGAGTGAAGCCCGGCGCAGTTGACGAGGAAGCGGGTCCTCAGCTCGAAGCCGGGCCCGGCCACGAGGATCTGTTGCTGGTTCGCGTTGATGGTAGTTACCTTCGCGCCCGTCCTCACGGTCGCGCCTCTCGATCGCAGCAACTCGACCAGCTTGCGGGCGACCGCCGGATAGTCGGTGATGGCGGTGGTGGGGGAGTGGATCGCTCCAACCCCGTGGGCGTGAGGCTCCAGTCTCGCAAGTTCATCGATGTCCACAAGCCTCAACGATGGGACGCCATTACTGATGCCTCGCTCGTGCAGACGCTGGAGGGCTGGCAACTCGGCACCGTTCGTGGCTACGATGACCTTCCCACACTCGTTGTAGCGGATGCTGTGCTCTAGGCAGAATGCTTTCAGAAGCCCGACGCCTTCCCGGCAGAGCCGTGCCTTGAGCGAGCCGGGAAGGTAATAGATCCCGGAATGCACCACACCGCTGTTCCGGCCGGTCTGATGGGCCGCGACCTCTGGCTCCTTCTCCAGCACGACGACCCTCTCGGATGGGAACGCAGTGGCGATGGCCCACGCGGTCGCCAGACCGACGATCCCCCCACCGATGACGGCGAAGTCGGCGGTCCCGTCCTGGCCGGCGGTCACCACGTGTAAGCCTCGGGCGCCTCGCCCGGCCCGGGGAAGATGGCGTCAAGCCTGGCTAACACCTCCGAGTCCAGGACGACCTCGGTGGCGCGGGCAGCACTCTCGAGTTGCTCGATAGTGCGGGGCCCGATGATGGGCGCCGTGACGACCGGATTCTGCAGTAGCCACGCGATCGCGACGGTGGCGGGCGCCTCGCCGAGTTCCTCGCACAGCGCCTCCAGAAGTTCCAGCTTCCCTCCGTGTGCGCCCAGTTGCTTGAGCCAGACATCGTCGCGTCTGACGCCCGAGGCGCCGCCCTTTCCACTAAGCAGACCGCCCCCCAGGGGGCTCCAGGGGATGAAGCCCAGCCCATAGTGGCGGACGGCCGGTAGCACCTCCGACTCGACCTGGCGTGTAAGAAGGTTGTAGACGCTCTGTTCGCTGACAAGGCCCGGCAGGCCGCGGCGCTGGGCTTCCTGGCACGCGGTCGCGATGTCCCAGCCGGCGAAGTTACTCGACCCGATGCAGCCGACATGGCCCTGGTAGATGAGAGAGTCGAACGCGTGCCATAGCTCGTCCCATGGGCAGGCGCGGTCCACATGGTGCATCTGGTAGAGGTCGATATGATCGGTTCGTAACCGCTTCAAGCTGGCGTGACAGTGCTTCCGGATCTTATAGCCCGACAGGCTTCGGGTATCGCTGTTGGGCTCGTACCGCGCGCCTGGAGAATGAACGGGGTTATAGACCTTCGTGGCGAGTACCACGGCTTCGCGTCGACCCTCGCCCAGGGCGAACCAGTCACCCAGGAGGCGCTCGGTGTAACCGGGTTCCACGCTCCAACCGTAGACGTCCGCAGTGTCGAAGAAGTTGATCCCAAGTTCGAGAGCTCGGTCCATGATGGCGAACGCTTCGGCCTCGCTGGTGTGCCAGCCGAGGTTCATCGTGCCCAGGCAGAGTTCGCTTACCAGGACTCCCTTCCTTCCAAGTCGTACGTGTCGGATCGTCATCCTCTTCCTCCAGGGCGATAGCGGAGCGCAGGTTGACTTGCGCGGCCGGCCTGCTATACTCGCCGCCAACAGTTGAACAAATGTGAGGAGCAAATGTCCACCACCTCTTCGTCACATCGGGAGCGCTTCCTGCACGCCGTGGCTAGCCTCTACTACAACGAAGGCAAGACGCAGGTCGAGATCGCAGAGTTGTTGGACGTTTCCCGCTCGAAGATCCTGCGCGCGCTTCAGGAAGCGCGATCCGTAGGCATCGTTCAGATAACCATCGTCGATCCGAGCGCGACGAACGAGGAGCTCGCGAACGAACTAGAACAAACGTTGGGACTTGCCAAGGCGGTGGTCACGGCTGCGCACCCGACAGACTCGGGCTTCACGCGTAGGCGCGTCGGGCATGCCGCTGCCAACCACCTGAAGGAAGTGCTTCCGGAAGGCGGGACGCTCGGGATCGGCTGGGGCCGCACCCTCTTCGACGTGACGCAGACACTCGAGTTCGACCGGCGCTACGAGACCCAGGTTATTCCCTTGCTCGGCGGCCTTGGCAAGATCGCCCCAAGCTTCCAGGTGCACGACACGGCGCGCGTCGCGGCCGAGAAGCTCGGCGGCACCTGGCGCGCCTTCTACGTGCCTGCGCTCGTCGAAAGCGCCGGCGCCTACGAGTCCCTGATGGCTTCTGCTGATGTGAGCCACGTGACAGCGGCCTGGCGGGATCTCGACGTGGCGCTGGTCGGCATCGGCAACGTTGACCTTGGCCAAGACGTCAGGATGCTGTTCGCCGACTACCTCGATGCGGGTGCGGTCGGTCAGCTGCGCAAGACAGGTGCCGTGGGCGATATCTGCATGCGCTTCTTCGACATCCAGGGCGCTCCGGTCGAAGGGGCATTCGAGCATCTCTTCAGCATCGAACTGGCCCAACTGGCCGCGATTCCCCGCAAGATCGCCGTTGCCAGCGGCGTCTCCAAGTCGGCGGCGATCTTGGGCGCGGTCAGGGGTGGTTACGTTGACACCCTGGTTACCGACAGCGTCGCTGCAACCGAGGTCCTCCGGCTGGCAGAAGGACCCGACGATGGGAGTGACCGATGACAGGTACGCAGATCCGCCTTAACCACATCTTCGGTCGTGACGGCAAGAGTGTCGTCGTGGCCATGGATCACGGGCTCCCGGGCATGTTCCCTCTCGGGCACCTCGCGGATCCCGCCTCGCTCTTGGATGCGGTCGCGGCAGGCGGCGCCGATGCCATCTTGACGACGCCTGGCCTAGCCCGCCGTTTCGCCCCCCACATAGGGAAGCTCGGCTTGATCGTCCGGCTCGATGGAGGCACCACGCCCATAGGGGACGCGCCGCGTTCGTCCAGCCTGATCGCCACCCCCGAGGACGCGATGCGCTTGGGCGCTGACGCCGTTGCGGTGATGGGTTTCTGCGGCACGGAAGACGAGGGGCGGAGCCTCGCCACCTTGGGCAAGGTGGCCACCGAGTGTCGGGCGCTCGAGCTACCGCTGATGGCTGAGATGTTGCCGCTCGGCTTCGGCGCTGAACCGACCGTGGAAGAGATAGCGCTTGCCGCGAGGATCGCCGCTGAGATGGGCGTCGACATCGTGAAGACGAAGTTCGTTGGGCCGCAAGAGGCCTACCGTCAGGTGACCGAGACCTGCTTCGCTCCGGTGCTGATTCTCGGCGGGAGCGAACGAGAGCTTGGGCAGGTTACCGACACCATCGGACAGGCTGTGGCAGCGGGAGTCGCCGGTGTGGCGATGGGGCGGAGCGTTTGGCGCTCGTCCGACGTGCGGGGGACTGTCGGGGCCATCGTCGCTGCGCTGCATGGCCGAGCTCCTTACACGCGGGCCGAGAACGGGGTGGCGCCGGCGTGAGGAGCTGGCAGGCTGAGCCCCCCCGCCAGCTTGGCAGGGTGGCCAGGATCGCCTTGGCGATGAACCCTCGCGCCGGTCTCGGAACCGAAGTGAGCCTGGCGGTGGCCCGTGCCGTGATAGACGTGTTGCGCCCCGTCGAGGTGTTGACCAACGTGACCGAGCTCGCGGGCGGGCCGACGAAGGCCATCATCGTGGGCCCACCCGCCAGCGGCGGGAACGAGACGCACCGCGTTGCGGAAGAAGCGGCCCGTAGGGACGTCGACGTCCTAGTGGTGATCGGAGGCGACGGCACCCTTGCCGACGCGGCCGGCATCCTCTTCGCTCACACCAGCGAGGTCCCTATCCTGGGGGTCGGCACCGGGTCCACCAACGCCGGGAAGTTGGTCACTTGCCTCCCGGAGCTGCTACCTGCGCTAGCCCCGGATCGACTCGTTCATGCTCCGGTTACTGCACTCCAGGTCTCGTACGCCGAGGCCGCCACAGCTCTTGCGTTCAACGACGTTGTGGTGGCGACGACTATCTGCGGGACCATCGACGGGAAGTTCACTAACCTCGACGCGGCTGCGTTCCTGCGGGGCGACAAGATGCCGGGTGTTCCCGGCTCGGTCACCTCTCCCACGGCCAGGGTAAGTAAGTCGAGCGCTCGAGGGGAGATCGTTGTGGCGTGCGGTTCCGATGTCGGCAGTGTGGTCGTCGGTTTCACCAACACTGGTGGGCTATTCGGCCAAGCGCTTCTCGGCGGGCTGGGGCTCTCGGCGGCGGCTCAGGTGCCGGCCGCCTGCCTGGTCGCCACTGCGCCACTCGTCTTCGCCGGGTTCGACGCGGACAGGCACGCGGCGATAGAGCCCTTACGTTCGGCGTACGCCGGGCTGAGCCGCGGTGAGGTCCTGCGCCTCAGTGGCTTCGGGACCGGAGCGTTCCTTTGCGCGGATGGTAACCCGCTTCACGTGTTCGAGCTCACTGATGTCGCTGAGGTGCGCTTGGTTCCTGGAGCGTGCCGGTCTGTCCGGCTGATTGCCGGTGCAGTTGCATGAGGCCGCAAACGGACACGGCTGGGCGCGACGGCCCGACGCTGCTATCACGCGCCACTGGCATGCTCGCTGGCGTAGCGGTGGGGGATGCGCTCGGTATGCCCTGCGAGTTCCTGACCCCCGAGACGATCCGCGAGTGGTACGGGGGCGTAACCGGGCTCAGGCAGGCGGACGCCCGCCATCCGCACGCCAGGCTACCAGCAGGATCTGTCACCGACGACACGGACCACACCTTGATCCTCGCCGATCTCCTGCTGGTGGACGGCCGCATCGATGCCCCCGCGCTGGCTGAGCGGTTACTGACCTGGGGGCGGAGCGAACGAGTGGTCGCCAATCGCTTCGTGGGTCCCTCTACGCTGAAGACGCTGGAGGCACTCGGATCAGGAGCGAGGCTTGAGGACGTGCCTCGCGGTGGGACCAGCTGTGGCGCGGCGATGCGTGTGGCCGCGCTCGCCATCGCACTGCCCGACCGGGCCGAGTTGGAGAGCCAGGTAGTCGCCTCGTGCTCCGTCAGCCACTTCACCAAGGCCGCTATCTCGGGCGCCATGGCTATGGCCTTCGCGCTCTCGGAAGCTCTGGCCTCGGAGGGCGACCTCGACCGTATGGCCGCCGCAGCCCGTGACGGCGTGAGACTCGGCTATCGCCATGGCGCTTGGAGCTGGAGCGCGCCCCTCGACAAGCGCGTCGATCACGCAATGCGCTGGGCGCGGGAACTCGAGGAGGAGCAAGTCCTCTCTAACGTTTACGAGCTGATCGGTGTCGACATGTATGCGGATCAGTTGGTGCCGGGGGCGCTAGCCCTTGCGGCTGTCGCCGGTAATGATCCGAACCGCGCGATGCTCCTAGCGGCGAACCTTGGAGGAGACTCCGACACCTTGGCTTCGATGGCCGGGTCGCTGTCCGGGGCGATCAACGGCGTCGGGGCGATCGACGCTGGCTGGTTGGCGACGGTGGAGCGGGTCAACGACATCGAGGTAGCGTCCATCGCCGAGCGCCTGGTTGCCATGCGCGAGAGGCGGTCGCGTTGAGGCGCCGAGCTGGGGCCACGCGTGGGGGCCTCGGGGCAGTCGAGGCGGCGCCTCGCACGCCCCTCGCTGCCTGGCTTGCCGACCTTGCCCCCTACTTCCGTAGGCCGAACTCTAGACGCGAGATGCTCATGGCTCTGTCGTTCCTCGCGCCATCCCTCCTCGTTTTGATCGCTTTCGTCTACTTCCCGATCCTATGGGCGTTCGGCATCAGTTTCACTAACTGGCAGGCGGGCAGCTCCTCGACTAGCTTCGTAGGGGTCAAGAACTACGTCGACACGCTCACCTCCGGTGACTTCCTGAACGCGCTCAAGAACTCCGTCTACTTCATGGTCTTGAAACTCCCGCTCGACATCGTGCTTTCTCTACTCGTAGCGTTACTGCTCAACCAGAGACTCCGTGGCATGAGCTTCTTCCGGGTGGCTCTCTTCATGCCCGTCGTCACCTCGATGGTGGCCGCCGCCGCGATCTGGCGGGTCCTCTACAATCCGAGCACCGGCTTCTTCAACGCTGTTCTGAACACCTTCGGGCTCCCGAGCCAGCGCTGGCTGCGCGACCCGAACCTCGCGATGCCGTCCGTAGTGCTGGTGGCCCTATGGAAGGGCTTGGGCTACAACATCGTGATCTTCCTTGCCGGGTTGCAAGGCATCAGTCGTGTCTACTACGAGGCCGCCGAGATCGATGGTGCTACCAACTGGCAGCGTTTCCGCTACATCACACTCCCTCTGCTCTCGCCGGTCACCTACTTCGTGGTCCTGATCGGGGTCATCAACTCCTTCAAGGTCTTCTCCCTGGTGCACGTTCTGGCGCCCGATGGGGGACCCCTGAACAGCGTCGAGGTGATGGTCTTCTACCTGTACCGGCTTACGTTCCAGCGGTTCAAGTTCGGCCAGGGCGCCGCAGTGTCGTTCATCCTTTTCGCCATCGTGCTCGGGCTCACGTTCATCCAGCAGAGGGTTGCAGAGAAGCGGGTGCACTACGAATGACCAGTCACCGGTTAGGCAGGTTCTTCGGTCGTTCTGGCACGTACGTTCTGCTCATAGTCATGAGTGCCGCCACCGTCTTTCCGTTCGTATGGATGCTAGGCACGGCGCTCAAGTCCACCCAGGAGATCTTCGCCTATCCTCCTTCGCTGTGGCCTCAACAGCTCCGTTGGCAGAACTTCGCTGTCGTGTTCGACAAAGTTCCGTTCCTGCGCTTCTACGTGAACAGCATCGTGGTCACTCTACTTATCACCCTGTGGCAGGTCGTGACGTCTGCCATGGCTGGCTACGCTTTCGCGCGCCTGCACTTCCCCCTCAAACGGGTGCTGTTCACAGCCTACATAGCCACGTTGATCATCCCGAACGAAGTCACGATGCTGCCGCTGTTCCTCCTCGTAAGCCGGTTAGGTTGGATCGACACTTATCAGGGGCTCACGGTCCCGTTCCTCGCCAGCGCCTTCGCCGTCTTCTTCTTGAGGCAGTTCTTCCTGACCATCCCCCACGAACTCGAGGAGGCGGCACGACTCGATGGTGCCGGCCGTTGGCGGATCCTGTTGCAGATCGTCTTGCCGTTGGCTCGCCCAGCCCTGGCCACGATCACGCTCTTCATCTTCCTGTCGGAGTGGGACAACTACCTGTGGCCGCTCATCGTCACCAACTCCGAGGCGATGAGGACCCTGCCTATCGGCCTGCGGTACTTCGTCGAGGAGAGCGGGAGTCAACTGAACCTGATGATGGCGGGCGCTGTGATGGCCGTCGTGCCGATCCTGCTGCTCTTCTTCATGGCTCAGAAGCAATTCATCGAGGGTATCGCCATGACGGGGAGCAAGGGGTGACCCGCATGCCTGTTACGCGCGCGAGCCAGACGCCGACCTACCGGAGGTGTGAACTGAAGCGACGAGACCTGAGACAACACCGGCCACGAAATCTATGACCATCACCGTCACAGGAGGAAAGAAGGCGATGAAACAAAGGATGTCTCGCAATCTTCTGACGCTCGTCATGAGCACGCTACTGGTCACTTGCTCCCTCGCAGGCGCCCAAGGAACCTCCATCGACTTCTGGTACGCGATCTCCGGGAAGGCCGGCGAGACGCTCCAGTCGATGATCCAGGAGTTCAACGCTACTAACGACTACGGCATCACCGTCAACGGCACTTTCAGTGGGTCGTATGGCGACACGGCGCAGAAGGTGCTCGCTGCGTTGGCTGCCAACTCGCTGCCAGCAGGCGGCCTGGTGCCGGCCGGACCGCTTTGGACTTGCCGTGAGGGCAATTACCTGCTCGAAGAGTTCATGGGCGGCCCAGAGGGTCTCTCGGAGGAATACTTCTTCCCGGTGCTGCTCGACTACAACCGCTACGGGGGCCATCTCTGCTCCCTGCCCTTCAACAACAGCACGATGGTCATGTTCTACAACAAGGATCTCATGGCGCAGGCCGGGCTAGACCCCGCCGCCCCGCCCCAGACCTGGGACGAGCTTCTGGACCAGGCTAGAGCTGTCGTGAAGGCGGTCCCTGGGAGCATCGGTGTCGAGGTTCGCGACGAAGCTTGGTGGCTCAAGGCACTTATCCTCCAGAACGCCGGCTCGATCGTCACGGCGGACGCCAGCGCTCCGGCGTTCCAGGAGGAAGCCGGCGTGCAGGCGATGGAGTACTGGAAGACGCTGATCGACGAGGGACTCATGCCGCCGGCGCAGCACGACGTCTCCAGGGACTTGTTCATAGCCGGTCGGACTGCGTTCCTCATGGCCAGCACCGCGACGCTCGGCACGGTGGCGGGCGGCGCGGCGTTCGATTATGGCACCGACCTGCTGCCAGGCAAAGTGGAGCGAGGCTCAACCGTCGGTGGTGCCGCCCTCGTGATCTTCCCCTCCACTGAGGCGAAGCAGCTCGCCACCTGGCGCTTCCTGAAATGGCTGACCTCGGCCGAGAACAGCGCGCGCTTCACCGTGGAGACCGGCTACGTCCCCATCGGGCCCGACGCCGCTGCTAGCGAGACGGTCCAGTCACTGATCCGTGAGCAGCCGGCGTACGCGGCCGGATTCGACCAGCTCGCCGTGTCCAGCCAATACCCCCACTTCTTCGAGATGGGAACGATGGACAACCTGCTGGCTGACGCCATCGAGTTCGTGGAGCTGGGGATCAAGTCTCCCGCCCAGGCGCTAGGCGACGCGGCTGACGAGCTGATCAAGGAGATCGCCTCCAACCAGTGAGGTCTGACTCCCTATACCGTGGGGTGGTCCGGCGCCGGACCACCCCACGACCGGGAACCGACAGCTCTACGAAAGGACTGAAGCGGTGCATAGCCTACCGACCCGCGGTGTCAGCACCTCGGCATTCTTCCCCCGACCCATCCAGGACACGCTCTCGATCCTAGCGAACCAACCGTGGCGCGGTGTCGAGCTCATGCCTCAGGCGCCAAGTGAATGCGCCCCTGCCTACGGGAGGCACCTCCTCGACCTAAGCGGGGGGCGCTTCGACTTCTGTGGCATCCATTTCCCCCAGATACTGGCCCCGTTCCTTTACAACCCGGACAGGTCTGCCTTCGAGTTCGGCCAGCAACTGTCACGGGATGTCGCCGAGCTGGCTGGGGTCATAGGCGCACGGGCGATCGTGGTGCACGGTCCTTGGGCCAAGATGGCCGACGGCGCCTACCTGGAGGCCACGCTCGCGAACATGCGTGCGATGTGTGAGGTCGGAGCCCCGCACGGCGTGACGATCGCCCTGGAGAACACCCCATCCTCACCGGTCGGGAGTTCTGTCGAGACCATGGTGCGGTTCGCCGAGCTTGTCGACCGCAGCAATTTCGGTTTCACGTTCGACGTCACGCACACCTATGAGATGGGGCAAGACCCGTGGCGGTACCTGGCGGGCTTACCGTCGATTGCGCACATCCATGCGTCCGATTTTGATCTAGCGACCCAACGTCGGCACACCGCGCCCGGTGATGGGGACGTCCCTTGGCCCCGGCTCATCGAGGCGCTGGCCGCCCGGGCCTTCACGGGGAACTTCGTGTTGGAGCTGCTCGCGAGTAGCTTAGGGGACGACCCGGCAGGGACACTCCGGCACAGCGCCGCCCTGTTGGATCCGCTTTTCGACGCTGCCTATGCACGGGTAGCCTCTTGAAAGTCGCGCGTTACATGGAGCCGGGGCGCATTGTCGTCGAAGAGACTGAGCGCCCGGTCATTTCCGACGGCGAGGTGCTGGTGCGGATGCGGGCGTGCGGGGTGTGCGGGACCGACGTGAAGACGTACCAGCGTGGTCACCCTCTTATCCAGCCTGGGAGCGTCCTCGGTCACGAGGTCGCTGGCGACGTAGTCGAATCGCGGCACCCGCGGTTCGGGGTCGACATGCGAGTGGCGGTCGCCCCTTATACGTCCTGCGGTGAATGCGCGGAATGCCGACGGGGTCACCCGAGCCTTTGCTCGAACCGCGGAGAAGCGTTCCTGCAGCCAGGCGGTTTCGCGGAGTTTCTTCGCGTGCCGCGACGCCTGGCTGATGTAGGCCTTTACCATGTCCCTGACGGCATGTCGTATGAGGTTGCCAGCCTCGCGGAACCACTCGCCTGTTGCGTCCACGGCCTCGAGGCGCTCTCACTCGTTCGCGAAGGATCACTGCTGATCATCGGTGACGGGCCAATGGGACTGCTTCAGGCGGCGATCGCGAAATCTTGCGGCGCTGCACGAGTGGCGCTCGTGGGTCTCACCCCGCAGAGACTCGAGTTCGCGCGAAGCGTTGCAGATGCGGTCATCGATGGTTCCGACCCAGACGCCGGAAGGGCGCTACAAGCTTGTGCCCCTGGCGGTTTCGACGGGGTGATGGTGTCAGTCGCGAGTCTCGAGGCGCTCGATCAGGCCATGAGGGTCGTCGCGAGGGGCGGCGCTGTCAACGTCTTCGCCGGCATGCCGAGCGGTGTCACCTACTCACTCGACCTTAAGCGCGTGCATTATGACGAGGTGAGGGTGGTTGGGACGTTCGGGTTCGGACCGGATGACTTCGTCCGCGCGCTGGAACTCCTCGGTCAGATCCGGACGCGCTTAGAGGGCTTCATCACCGACCGCGTTGGCCTCGAGCAGGTGGAGGCGGCGCTGCAGAACGCCGCACAGCACGCGGGCGTGAAGAGCGTGGTCGTGGCAGCCGCGCTGGAGTGAGACGCTCGCCCTGGCGCGAGCGAGCTGCCGTCGCCGTGAGAGCCCTATGCGCCAGCCGCCAGCAGCCAGCCCACGCCGAGCGTCACCGCGAAGGCGAGCGCCGTGAGGGCCGTGCGCTTCAGCAGCGGGTCGAGGGCCGCGCCATCGCGCGCGTTCACCTGCCGCTGCAGCGCAGCCAGCGCGGGCAGGGTGACGAGGAACAGCAGCTGCCAGACGGAGCGCCAGTCCAGTAGCGCCGCCGCCAGCGCGAGCGTCGGGGCGCCGGCCAACAGGGCGAGGTGGTAGGCCCGGCCGCCGCGCGCGCCAAGCCGCACCGGCACGGTGAGCTTGCCGGCGGCGCGGTCGCCCGCCAGGTCACGGAGGTTGTTGACGTTCAGCACGGCCGCGGCCAGCAGCCCGAAGGCGGCGGCGGGGAGCGCGTCGAGTGCCGCGAACCCGCCCGTCTGCAGGTAGCTCGTCCCCAGCACCGCCACCAGGCCGAAGAAGAGGAACACCATGGCGTCTCCCAGCCCCACGTAGCCGTACGGCTTGGCGCTGCCCGTGTACGCCCAGGCCGCCCACACCGCCGCGGCGCCCAGCGCCAGGATGACGACCGCCGCCGGGACGCCTATGGTGGCCACTGCGGACCACACGAGCGCCAGCCCCGAGACCACGGCCAGCGCGGCGCTGAGGAGCACCGCGGCGAGCATCTGCCGGCGGCCGACCCGGCCGCTCTGGACGGCCCGCGTGGGCCCCACGCGGTTGTGGTCGTCCGCGCCGTGCACGCTGTCGCCGTAGTCGTTGGCCAGGTTGGAGAGCACCTGGAGGAGGACGGCCGTGAGCAGCGTGAGCGCGGCGGTGCGCCACTGCACCGGGCCCCGCGCGGCGGCCAGCAGCACGCCGAGGACCACGCCGGCCACGGCCAGGACCAGGGTGCGGGGCCTGACGGCCTCGAACCAGAGGGAGAGCGTCCTCACCTGGTCCCCTGCCAGCGGGTGGCGCGCGCCTCGAGCCAGCTGAGCGCTCCGAACAGGGCGCTGCCCAGCAGCGCGATCATCAGGACCCCCGCGTACACCTTGGCGTAAGCGAAGCGGTTCCATTGGTCCACGACGATGTAATAACCCAGGCCCACGTTGTTGCCTATCGACTCCGCGATGAACAGGACCGCGATGCTCGTCCCGACGCTGACCTTGAGCGCCGTGAGCACGGCCGAGGTGCTCAGGGGCACGTAGAGGTAGCGCAGCCGGTGGCGGCGCCCACCGCCGAGCGACGCGACTGAGTCGAGGGTGGCGGCCGGAACGCGCGCCAGAGCGTCCCGCACGATCACGTACACCTGGAAGAAGACGATCAGCGCGATGAGGAAGACGATCGACGGATCGCCCAGACCCAGCAGGAACACGATGATGGGCAGGAACACGATCTTGGGGGTGGGGTAGAGGAAGTAGACGAGCGGCGACAGGAACGTGTCCACGAGGCGGCTCTCCGCCGCCAGCACCGCCAGTGGCGCCGCCGCCGCGCTGCCCGCCACCACGCTGAGCAGCACGCGCCTGAGGCTCGCCCACGAGTGCACCAACAGCGGGCCCTGCACCTCCCGGGAGAAGGTCGTGAGGACGGTCCACGGGGTCGGCAGGAAGCTCCGGTTCAGTGCGGTGGCCGCCACGTGCCAGACGAGGAGCAGGAGCAACAGGTCGATCACGAGCGCCACGCGCCGGTCGACCTTGATGCCTCCTCCGGTGGCGCTCACGCTCGCAACCGCTCCCTGATCTCGCCGCAGAGCGCCTGGAAGCCGGGGTCCGTCCTGCTCGGCATCTCGCCCCCGAACGGCGTCCGGAGCAGCTCCGCGTGGGCGATGGGCGCGTGATCCGTGATCAGCAGGACGCTGCTGGAGAGCAACACGGCCTCCTCGACGCTGTGCGTGACCATCACGGTCGTCTTGCGACCCTCGCGCGTGAGGGTGAAGAGCTCGCGCTGCAGCCGCTCCCGCGCCAGCTCGTCCACGGCCGAGAGCGGCTCGTCGAGCAGGAGCAGCTCGTTGCCGAGGGCGAACTGGCGCGCCAACGCCACGCGCTGGCGTTGGCCGCCGGAGAGCTGCGCAGGGAAGCGGCTCGCCACGGAGCCGAGGCCGAGCCGGCCCAACCAGTGCTCGGCGCGCTCGCGCCGCTCGGCCCGCCGCACCCCCTTGATGGCGAGCGCCACCTCCACGTTGCGGCGCGCCGAGTACCACGGCAGGAGGCCGTAATCCTGCAGCTGCAACCCCACGTCGCCCGACGGGCGCGTGACGCGCTCGCCCCTGAGCGCCACGCTGCCCGTGCCGGGCGCCCTCAACCCCGCGGCCAGGTAGAGGAGAGTCGTCTTGCCGCTACCGGAGGGCCCGATGACGCTGCAGAACTCGCCCTCGCCCAGGCGCCAATCGAACCCCAGCAGCACCGGATGGTCCGCGCCGTAGCCGAAGGTCACGTCCGAGAACTCGAGGACCGGGTCGGTCACGTGGCCCCGCTCGTCGGTCTCAGTCGGCCTGCACGAAGCTGGGATCCACGAGCTCCGCGTACGGCAGCGGGGCATCGATCATGCCGACCTCCACCATCCACGCCTGCACGGCGGCCATCTCCTCCTCGCTCGGCACGCGAGGAGCGGCGAAGGTGGGTACGGTGTACGTCTCCAGGATCGGGTCGGGGATGCGGATCTCGTTGCGGCGGTACGCCTCGGGGTCGGCGTTGATGGCCACCACGGCGTCCTGATAGGCGGCCATGAAGGCGCAGGCGTCGCCGGGGCGCTCGTCGAGCAGTCGCTGAGTGACGGTCAGGGCCACCGGCACGAACTCCGTGGTGGCGTCGGTCAGCACCGCGTGACCGCCCTGGACCTGCGTTGCGAGGGTGGTGAGCGGCTCCGGCAGGAGCGCGGCTGCGACGAGGCCCTGGTTGAGTTGCTCGAGCCGCAGCGGGATGGCGCTCACCTCCAGGTAGTCGGACGGCTTGGGGTCGTAACCGGCGTCGCGCAGCAGCTTCGTGGCCATGTACTCGGTGACCGTGTTGTGGCCCACGGCCACCTTGGCCTCCCCGGCGCGGAGCGCCGCTATCAGCGCGTCCGCCGTGGCGAGACCACTGGAGGCGCTGGTCACGATCGAGAAGAACGGCACCCCCGCCGCGAAGCTGTCGTGGCGCACGATCTTGAGGTCGTCGCCGGCCGCCACCTGCAGCACGGCGCCCATGACGTCGTTGTTCCCCACGTCGAGCTGACCCGTCTGCAGGCCGATGGAGCGGTCGCGCGCGCTCTCGAGGGGCACGAGCTCGACGCTGACGCCGCGCGCCTCGAAGTAGCCGCCCTGCTGGGCGACGAAGAGCGGCAGGGTGTTCATGACGGGCAGGACACCGACGCGCACGGCCGTGCCGGTGGTCGGGAGGCACTCCTGGGCCAGGCCGGCCGCGGCGGCCAGCAGCAGTAGCAGGGTGATCGGTAGGCGCTTCACCGCAACAGGGTAACTCAGAGGTCACGCCGGGCGGATGTCCCGGGCGTGCGTGCTAGCCTTCGCGCAACGACGCTCTGGAGGTCAAGATGACCAGGTTCGCGGGCATCCACTTACCTCGCGCCGGGCATGGGGCCGCGCGCGGTGCCGGGCGGTGGCGCCGGCCGCCGGCGGTCCTCGCGGCTCTCTTCGCCGTCATGGCGCTCCTCTCGGCGGGCGCGCAGGGTGAGCTCATCCCTGAGCGCTTCGCCACGACGCTCACCGACACCGACTTCCCCGGCTCCGACCTGACCTCGCTCACGGACATAACCCTTGAGCGCTGCACCGCGGCCTGCTTGAGAGACGGCAGCTGCGCGGCGTTCACCTTCAACCAGCGTTACGGCGTCTGTTTCCTCAAGAGCGCCACCACGGAGCCGGTGCCGTTCGTGGGGGCCGTGTCCGGCGTGGTGAGCGAGCAGCCGGCCGGCGCTGAGGAGCGCGCCCGGCGGGCCGCCGCCGAGATGACGTTCCTGAGCGAGTACGACTTCGCGGCCGCCCTCGACCAGGCGACCGGGCAGGCCCAGCGCTACTTCGCGGAGGGCAACAGCGAGGCGGCGCTCCTTGAGGAGGCGCCCAGGCGGATCTCCTCGACGGAGGTCACCTTCACGGGCGCCGCCGTGACGGTTGCCGACAGCGGCACGGCCTGGGCCCGTTACGCCGAGGCCCTGCTGGGGCTCGCCGTGGATGAGCCCAACCGCGCTTACGAACGCGAGAGCCTCGCCGTCTCCGCCGCCGTCAACGCCTCCCTGAGGCTGGAGGGGCGCGAACGGGCGCAGGCCCTCCTGACGTTGGCGCGGGCCCTCGAGCGTCGCTACCGGGGCGAGGCGGCGCTGGGAGCCGTGCGCCTGGCCGACGCGCTCGTGCCGGGCATCGCCGGCGACGACCTCAGGCGGCTGCAGGAGGCGTTCGGCTTCCGCGTGCTAACCCACGACGTCGACTCGCGCACGGCCGCACCCCGCATCTGCGTCACGTTCTCGGAGGAGCTGGCGCCTGCGCGCGACTACGAGCAGTTCGTGCAGCGGAGCACGAGCGGGTTGGCCCTCGAGGTCGAGGGTCAGCAGCTCTGCGTCTCCGGGGTGGCGTACGGCGAGAGCTACTGGCTCACGCTGCGGGCCGGCCTGCCGAGCGCCGGGGGCGACGTGCTGCTGTCGAGCACCCGCCTGGACGTCTACGTGCGCGACCGGACGCCGGTCGTGCGCTTCCCCGGGCGGGCCTACGTCCTGCCCGCCACCGGGCCGCGGTCGCTGCCGGTGGAGACCGTCAACGCCGATCACCTCGAGCTGCGCCTCATGCGCGTATCCGACCGGAACGTCGTGGCGTCCATGCGCGACGGCTCGTTCCTGCAGTCGCTCAGCGCCTGGGAAGGGCGGAGGTTCGAGGAGGCGCTCACCGAGACGGTGTGGGAGGGCGAGGCCGACCTGGAGGGCAGCCTCAACCGCGAGGTCACCTCGCAGCTCCCGCTCGCCGCGGCCGGCGACCTCGAGCCGGGCCTGTACGTGCTGCGCGCCAAGGCCGCGGGGACGGACGATTACGACTCGCCGCCCGCCATGCAGTGGTTCCTGGTCTCCGACCTAGGCGTCACCACCCTCGCCGGTTCGGACGGGGTGCACGTGGTGGTTCAGCGCCTCTCGACCGGTGGGGCGGTGGAGGGCGTGCGCGTGGCGCTCGTGGCCCGCTCCAACCGGGTGTTGGGTGAGGCGACGACGGACGCCGCCGGGCACGTGCTGTTCGCGGCGGCGCTCGCGCTCGGCGCGGGCAACGCGGCGCCGGCGATGGTGCTGGTGGAGGACAGCGCCGACATGGCCGTCCTCTCGCTCGAGGAACCCGAGTTCGACCTGTCGGACCGCGGCGTGGAGGGGCGCGTGGCGCCCGGCCCGCTCGACGTGTTCCTCGCCACCGACCGGGGCGCCTACCGCCCCGGCGAGACCGTCAACCTCACCGCGCTGGTGCGAGACGACCGCGCGGTGGCGGTGTCCGGGCTGCCCTTGACGGTCGTCTTCTCCAGGCCCGACGGCGTGGAGTACTCGCGCACGCTCTCTCGCGACGACGGCGCGGGCGGTCACGTGGTGGCGCTGCCGCTCGGCGGCGCGGTCCCTCGCGGGGCGTGGCGCATAGACGCTTACGTCGACGTGACGGCCAAGGCGCTGGCGACTCGCACGGTGCTGGTCGAGGACTTCCTGCCGGAGCGGATCGACGTGGTCCTGACCCTCCCGGGCGACGGACCGATAGACCCTGCCGCTCCGCCCGACCTTCACGTCCAGGCCGACTACCTCTTCGGTGCGCCCGGGGCGGGCCTGGTGGTGGACGGCAGCGTCACGGTTGCTCCCACGGACGAGCTGCCGGGCTGGCAGGGCTACTCCTTCGGGCGGGCCGACGAACGCGTCGACCCTGAGCGCCGCTCGCTCGCGCCGGGCGTGATCACGGACGCCACGGGGGCCGCCACGGTGCGGCTCCCCCTGGACCGGCTATCCCTGACGGCTCGCCCATACCAGGTGACGGCCACCGTCACCGTTATCGACGGTTCGTCGAGGCCAGTGGAGCGCTCGCTCACGCGGTCGCTGCGCCCCAGCAAGACCGTGGTCGGGATCCGGCCCGCCTTCGACGGTCCTCTCCCAGAGGGCGCCGAGGCCGGGTTCGACCTCGTGCTGGTGGGGCCGGACGGGACCGCGCTGGGAGGTGACATCGCCTGGCGCGTCGACAGGGTGGACACGCGCTACCAGTGGTACTCGGTGAGCGGCCGTTGGTTCTGGGAGCCCGTCACCGAGCGTCAGCGCGTGGCCGAGGGCACGGCCGCCGCCGCCGGCGGCCCCGTCCACGTGAGCGTGCCGGTGGGTTGGGGTAGGTACGAGCTGCGCGCCAGCCACGAGGGCGCGACCCTCGCGAGCGCCTCGCTTCCGTTCACCGCGGGCTGGGCCGCGGCCGACACCACACGCGAGACGCCCGACCTGCTGGCCGTGTCGCTAGACGCCGCCGCCTACGCGCCCGGCGACGTGGCGCGGCTCCGCATCGACGCCGCCGAGCCCGGCGTGGCGCTGGTCTCGGTCCTGACCGACAGGGTCGTCGACCTGAGGCTGGTGGAGGTGGAGGGCGAGACGACGGTCGAGCTCCCCGTCACGGACGAGTGGGGCGCCGGCGCCTACGTGACTGCCAGCCTCATCCGGCCGAGCGGCGCCAGCGAGCGCCTTCCGGCCAGGAGCCTGGGCCTCGCCCACGCCAACGTGGACCCCGGCGCCCGGCTGCTGACGCCGAAGATCGTGGCGCTGGACACCACCCGCTCCGGTGGGCCGCTCGCCGTCACGCTCGAGGTGCCGGGTCTCCCGGACGGCGCCGGGCACGCCACGGTGGCGGCCGTCGACGTGGGGGTGCTCAACATCACGGGCTTCAAGGCGCCCGACCCCGCCACTCACTACTTCGGCCAGCGCCGCCTCGGGATCGCCATCCGCGACCTGTACGGGCGCCTCATCGACGCCCGCCAGGGAGCGCCGGGCGAGGTCCGCTCGGGCGGTGACGGCGGAGCGGACGAGGTAAGCGCCGGCCCCGCGCCGGCCGAGGACCTGCTCGCGCTCTTCTCGGGACCGGTGGAGGTGAGGGACGGACGCGCCGAGGTGACCTTCGACCTGCCGCCGTTCGACGGCACGGTGCGGCTCATGGCGGTCGTCTGGACGGCCACGGCGGTGGGGCAGGCCGTGAAGGACGTTCTGGTGCGCGACCCCGTGGTGATCCAGGCCAGCCTCCCGCGCTTCATGACGCCCGGCGACGAGAGCCGCCTGCACCTCGAGCTAACCCACGTGTCGGGACCCGCGGGCGAGGTCAAGCTCGCCGTCGGCGGCCACGGGTTGGCCGGTGCGCCCGACCGCGTCGAGCTGGCGGAGGGCGGACGCGCGGTGATCGACCTGCCGCTCGCCCCCACCGAGCTGGGCGAGCACGTGTACCGGATAGACCTGACCACGCCCGGGGGCGTCACGGCCACGCGCGAGCTGCGCCTCACCGTCATGCGCACGGACCCGGAGACGGCCCGCACCACCCGCACGGTGCTGGCGCCCGGCGCGAGCCTGACCTTCGGGGTGGGCGCGCTGGACGGCTTCCTGACCGACACCGCCCGCGCCACCCTCTCCACCGGCCTGGGGGGCGCCTTCGACGTGCCCGGCCTCGTCATGAACCTCCTCGAGTACCCGTACGGCTGCACGGAGCAGGTCGTCTCCAGCCTGCAACCCCTGCTGCTCGCGCCCGCCACGGCCGTCAGGTTGGGACTCGTCGCCGAGGCCGACGTCCTGCCACGCGTGCAGGCCGGGGTCGACAGGGTCCTCACCCGGCAGGGACGCACGGGCAGCTTCGGGCTCTGGTCCGTGGGCGGCGGCGACCTCTGGCTGGACGCCTACGTGACCGACTTCCTGCTCCGCGCGGAGGCCGCCGGCGCCGTCGTGCCCGCCGCGGCCCTCCGCAGCGCGCTCGACAACCTAAGCAACGGCGCCCGGTCCGCCGGTTCCATGTCGGACGGGGCGGCCCAGTACGCCTACGCCTTCTACGTGCTGGCGCGCGCCGGAGAGGCCGTCATCGGTGACCTGCGCTACTACGCCGATACGTTCGCTGCCAGCTTCGACACCCCGCTGGCTGCCGCGCAGCTCGGGGCCGCCCTCGCCCTCTACGGCGAGCAGGCGCGCGCCGACGCGCTCTTCGGTCGGGCCCAGAGGCTCGCCCTGCAGGTCGCCGACGACGCCGGTTGGCGCACGGACTACGGGACGGCCCTGCGTGACGCGGCCGGGGTCCTAGTCCTCGCCGCCGAGGCGGGAACGCGGGTCGTGGACCGCCCCGAGCTCATCGGGCTCGTAACCGGTCTGGGCCAGGCGGCCCTCCTCTCGCCCCAGGAGGCCGCCTGGGCGCTGCGCGCGGCCGTCGCCACCCTGGACGACGCCAGCGGGCTCGAGCTGGACGGGCGCCCCGTGACGGGCAACGTCTACCTCTCCTACGCGGGCGCGGACACCGTGCTGCGCAACGGCGGCGACAGCGAGGTCGTGGCCACCATCACGACCTTCGGCGTGCCGGCGGAGGCGCCGCGCGCGGGCGGCGTCGGTTACGACATCTCGCGCACCTACCTGACGACCGACGGTAGGCCCGCCGACGTGCGGGCAGTGAGGGTGGGCGACCGCCTCGTGGTCGTGCTCGAGGTCCGGCCGCAGGCGGGGGTCCCGCGGGGTCGGTTGATCATCGACGACGCCCTGCCCGCCGGGCTCGAGATCGACAACGCCAACCTCCTCGCGTCGGGCGACGTCAGCGTCTTCGAGTGGCTGCGCCTCGCGGGCGAGCCCGAGTTCGCGGAGGCGCGCTCCGACCGCTTCCTCGCCGCCATAGACCAGACGTCCGGCGAGACGGTGCGGCTCGCGTACGTGGCGCGCGCCGTGTCGCCGGGCACGTTCCACGCCGCTGCGCCGCTGGTCATGGACCTCTACCGGCCCATAAACCGCGCAGTGGGCGAGACGAGCACGCTCGTGATCGGGAGGTGATGGCCGGCAGCTGACGGTCGGCCGGAGGATGCAGGGAAGGGTGAGCGCGCGCGACCGATCCGCACCGCGCCGCCGGCGCCGAGCGCGCCGCGCAGCACGTGTCCTCATCCTCCTCGCCGTCTCGGTCGGGCTGGTGGCGGCCTGGCTGGCGTTCGACCGGTGGGTCGACGCGACCGTCCTGCCTCCGCTGACGCCCGAGGTGTCGGCGGAGGTGGTGGCGCGCGACGGCCGGCTCTTGCGCGCCTACACCGTCGGCGACGGCAGGTGGCGGCTGCGCGTCGACGAGCACGGCGTCGATGCGCGCTACATCGCCATGCTCCTCGCCTACGAGGACGGGCGCTTCTACCAGCACCCGGGGGTCGACGTGGTGGCGCTGGCGCGCTCCGCCTACCAGTCCCTCCTCGCCGGTCACGTTGTCGCGGGTGGCTCGACCATCACGATGCAGGTGGCGCGGCTCCTCGAGGAGGGCGCGACGGGCTCGTGGTCCGGCAAGCTCAGACAGATCAGGGTGGCGTTGGCGCTCGAGCGGGTGCTGAGCAAGGAGGAGGTCCTGGCCCTCTACCTCCAGCTGGCGCCCATGGGTGGCAACCTGGAGGGGGTGAGGGCGGGCAGCCTGGCGTGGTTCGGCAAGGAGCCGGCTCGGCTCACCGAGGCCGAGGCCGCGCTGCTCGTCGCCCTGCCGCAGGCACCGGCCACGAGGGCGCCCGACCTTCACCCGACCGCCGCGGCGGCGGCCCGCCAGCGGGTGCTCCTGCGCGCTGCCGAGGCGGGCGTGATCGCCGACGAGGCGGCGCTCGCTGCGTTGACGGAACCCCTCCCCGCCGCTCGCCTGCCCTTCATGACGCTGGCGCCGCACCTCGCCGACCGCCTGCGGGCCGAGGACCCGGACGCCGGCCTGCAGCGCACGACGCTCGACGCCGACCTGCAGGCGGCCATGGAGCGGCTCGCCGCCGCGGCGCTGGTGGACCTGCCGCCACGGGTGACGGTGGCGCTACTGGTGGCCGACGTCGACTCCGGTGAGGTGCTGGCCGACGTCGGCTCCGCCGACTACACGAGCACGGCGCGCCTGGGCTACGTCGACATGACGACCGCCCTCAGGTCGCCCGGTTCTACCCTGAAGCCCCTCGTCTACGGCATGGCGTTCAGCGACGGAATCGCGCAGCCGGAGACGCTCATGAACGACCGCCCTGAGGACTACGGCGGCTACGCGCCGCAGAACTTCGACGGCGTCTTCCGCGGGCCCGTCACCGCGCGCGAGGCCCTGCAGACGTCTCTCAACCTGCCGGTGGTGGCCCTCACCGAGGCGCTCGGGCCCGCTCGACTATTGGCGTCGCTGCGGGCCGCCGGGGTGGAGGCGGTCGTGCCGGGCGACACGGCCGGGCTGGCCGTCGCCCTTGGTGGCGTGGGCGTGAGCCTCGAGGGGCTGGTGCAGCTGTACGCGGCCATCGCCCGCGGGGGCGAGGCGAGGCCCCTGCAGGTGCGCGCCGGGGAGGCGGCCGTCTCCGGCGCCGCTCGTCCGCTGGAGGGCGGGGAAGACCCGGCCGGCGATACCGCCGGCGCGGCCCGGCTCATGACGCCGGCGGCCGCGTGGCAGGTGGCCGACATCCTGGCGGGCGCTCCGCGGCCCGCCCGGCTGCCCGACTGGCCGCTCGCCTTCAAGACGGGCACGTCGCACGGCAACCGCGACGCGCTCGCCATCGGCTTCGATGGGGATCACGTCGTGGGCGTGTGGGTCGGCCGCGCCGACGGCACGCCCGTTCCCGGCATGCTCGGGGTTGAGGTCGCCGCCCCGATCCTCTTCGACGCGTTCGCCTACCTTGGCGGCCCGACGCCCCTGCCCGGCCCGCCCCCGGGCACGCCACGCGCGCGGACCACCGGGGAGCTCCCGGTTCACCTGCGCCGCTTCGGGTCGCGTGACGACACCGTCGACGACGCCCCGCGCCTCACGTTCCCGCCCGACGGTGCCGTGCTGGCGCCGATGCAGGGCGGCGTGCCCGCCAGGGTCGAGCGGGGCGAGGCGCCCTTCACATGGTTCGCGAACGGGGAGCCGATGGTGGTCGGCAGCTACGAGCGCGAGGTCCGCCTCGAGCTGCCGACCGCGGGGTTCGTGACGCTGGCCGTGGTGGACGGCCAGGGACGGGCTGCACGCGTGAGCGTGGAGTTGCGGTGAACGAGGCGCTTCAGGTTCCTGGAGGCACCTGCCGTGCGTCCAGGAACGTCCGCAGCCCGACCACGTCGTCGGTGTTCAGGAGGTCCACGCCCGCCCGCAGCAGGTGAGTCCACACGCGCTCACGCTCGGGCCCCGGATCGTCCGGGGTGCCCCAGAAGCGGAGCAGTTGCCCGTGGGCGTGGGCGGTCGTCACCATCGCGTCGAGTCGCCGAGCCTCGTCGGCCGGCATCGGCCCGTCGCCGCGCCAGGCGAACAGGCCGCGCCAGTCGTCGCTGATGATGGGCATGACCCCGGCGTCCGTGTACCTGCCGAGGTCCGGGGCGCGGCCGTCCAGGGTGAGAGTGCGGTGCCGCAGGGCGGCCACCTCTGGGGGCGGGGGACGGTTGCCGGACAGCACGAGCCGCACGGGCTTCCCGTCGCCCGGCGCGGCCGCGATCAGTTCCGGGTACGTGCCTTGCAGGCGCAGGGCGGCGCGGAACGCCGGGGCGGGTGCCGTCTTGATGTCGAGGTGCAGCCAGAGCTGCCGGCCGTCCTCGAAGACACGACCGCCGCTGCTCGCCGCCAGTTCACGAAGCGGCTCCAGGTAGAGGCGGCGCAGGCCGGCGCCCGGCCTGAGCCGGCGGGCGTCGTGCGCCACGAGCAGGCGGCCGGCCACGCAGAAGACGTCCACCTCCACGTGCGTGAAGCCCTGCTCGAGCGAGCGTGCCAACGGCGGCGCCAGCTCGCAGTCGCGGTGCGAGTACGCCCGCTCGAGCGGGCGGTCGACCGCGAGGGGCGGCCCCGGAGGGCCGCGCCGGCCACCGCGATCGCCGGGTTGGGGTGGCGGCGCCAAGGGCTCCCCTCAGCCCTCCAGCAGGGCGACCTCGGCCGGCGTCAGCCGCTGCGCGGCGGCGGCGCGGAGCTCGCGGAACTCCTGTCCGGACCGGCAGCCCACGATGGCGTGCATGTTCATGGGCTGGCTCAGGGTGTACGCCAGCGCCACCTGGCTCGGGGTGAGGCCGCGAGCACGCGCGAAGGCGCGCACCCGGTCGCGGCGGGCGGCGTTGGTGGGCGTGTCGAACACGCTGACCTCGAGCTGTGGCGCGGGGACGCCCTCCGTGGCGGCGAAGTAGCCCATCGCGAGGCTCGACCAGGCGAGGACGGGCATGCCGGTCCTGACGTAGAACTCGCGCTCAGCCGCGGCACCGTCGCCGGCGATGCTCACGCAGCCCGGCCAGGGCGGCGATGAGGGTGCGGCCAGGCTGAAGTGAGGGCTGCTGGCAGCTAGCGGGGCCAGCCCGCGGCCGCGCGCGTAGTCGTTGGCGGCGGCGACCCGCTCGTGGCGCCAGTTGGACACCCCGTAGGCCCTGATCAACCCGGCGGCTAGGTGCTCGTGGAGCATGTCGACGACCTCGCCCACGGGGACGGCCTCGTCGTCGCGGTGCAGGAGGTAGAGGTCGACCACGTCGGTGCCTAGGCGCTCGAGGGAGCCCGTCAGGTCGACCGCGATGTCCGCCTCCGTGATGCGGTTGCGGCCGCCGTAGGGGTGGCCGCCCTTGGTGATGAGGAACAGGGCGGGGCGGCCGCCGCGGGCGGACAGCCAGCGGCCGAACGCCTTCTCGCTCGCGCCGCCGCCGTAGTTCTCGGCGAGGTCGAAGGTGGTGGCGCCCTCTGCGGACACGGCGTCGAGGAGACGGTCCACGTCCGCGGCGGCCATGGCCGACAGCTGAGCGGTCCCCTGGATCAGCGGCTCGGCGCGCTTACCTGCCACGGAGAGCGTCATGGTGTCCGGCCCCGGCGGGTGGCGCCGCGCGGGACGTAGCGCCTGCCGGCGGCGCCCCTCAAAGCCCGAGCTCCAGCAGGAAGGCGCGGTTGCGGCGCGCGCTCTCCTTGGGTGTTCCCATGCCCGGCAGCACGTCCTGCTCGACCGTCACCCAGTCGGAGTAGCCGTTGCGGCGCAGCACCTCCGCCACGGCGGCGAAGTCGATGCCGCCGCGGCCGAGCTCGGAGTAGAGACCGCTGCGCACGGCGCTGACGTAATCCCACCCCTCCGCCCTGGCACGCGCGGCGATCCTCTGGTCGCAGTCCTTGAGGTGGACGTAGCTGATCCGGTCCCAGAACCTCTCTAGGCCCCGGGCGGCGGCGAGGCCGTCCGGATCGGGGGCGCCGCTGCCGTAGACGTAGTGGCCGGTGTCGAACACCAGCCCGATCAGCGCCGGGTCCGTGGCGTCGAGGAGGCGCGCCGTCTCGTCGGGTGTCTCCACGTAACTGCCGCAGTGAGGGTGAAAAACGGTAGACAGACCGGTCAGGTCACCAACCATCCGGGCTATCTCGTTCGCGTTCGCCGCCACGATCGACCACTCGGCGCTGGTCAGGCCCAGTTCCGGGGTGATGCGTCCCGCCTGGTTGCTCCTGGCCTCCGCCGTGCCGTCCTGATCGGCGAGCACAAGGAGGGGCCGGCGGGGTCCCGGCTCGGCCTCCGCCAGGAGCCTGGTCAGGCGCTCGAGCCGCGGCCGCTCGCGGGAGGCGGCGCCAGGCTGGTGCAGGTCGACCCCTGCGTACGCCCCGAGCAGCGTGAGCCCGCGCGCCTCGAGCTCGGCGCGCAGCCTGCCGGCGTCGGTCGGCATGTAGCCGTAGTCGCCGAGTTCCGTGCCCACGTAGCCCGTGACCGCCAGCTCGTCGAGCATTTGCGCCCAGCCGATGCCCGGGTCACCCTTGCCCACCAGGCCCCAGGAGCAGGGGGCGTTGGCCACCCGGATGGGCGGGGCGTCGTCCAGCACCGTTACCCGCCGTGGTTCAGTTACCGTGTCCACCTGCGCACTCGCCTCCTCGGCCCGCGTGGCGGCCGGTGGTGCCGACGTTCGCCGACCTGGCAGGCTACTTGGGGCAACAGTCTGGCGCATCGACGGGGCCCGCCGCAACTGGGAGAGAGCGCGGGGCATAGCCGACCAGGTACCCGGAGCGGCCAGACCCCCATTGACACGGCGTCGGGGCGTCGTCTAGCATCGAACCAGTTCGACAAGTCGAGGAGGTTCGCGCTGATGACATCGGCGCCGCAGCGTGCAGGACACTGCCGAACCGGTTCGATGATGACGCGGGGCGGTCCGAGGTGACCACCATCCGCGACATCGCCCGCCGTGCCGGCGTGGCCGTGTCCACCGCCTCGCTCGCCCTCAACGGCGACGAGCGGGTGCGGCCGGACACCCGGAGCCGCGTGCTCGCCGCCGCCGCCCAGCTCGACTACCACCCGAGCCGCACCGCCAAGAACCTCTCGAGCGGCCGCACGTGGTCCCTCCACCTCATGAACCCGCTCGGTGACGCCGACCTGTCGTCGAGCTTCTTCACCCGCTTCGTGCACGGCGTGCACGACGTGGTCCACACCCGCGACTACACCCTCGCCCTCACGGTGATCGACGACGAGGTCGAGGCCGACGCCCTCCTCGACAAACTGATCCTCGAGCGCTGGACCGACGGCGTGATCCTGATGAACCTCTCGGAGGAGGAGCCCCTCCTCGTCAAGCTGGTGCAGCACGACTTCCCCCACGTGCTGCTCGGACACAGCGGCCTGCCGGGCATCACCAGCGTCGACAACGACAACGTGGCCGTCGGCCGCGACGCGGCGGCCCACCTGCTCGGGCGCGGCCGCGCGCCCCTCCTGTTCCTCAACGGACCCGAGGGCCACGCGTTCGCCCAGGAACGTGCCCGGGGGTTCGTGGCCGCACACCGGGCGGCCGGTGCCGCCGTCGCGCCCGACGCGGTGCAGTTCGACGTCACCTCCGCCGAGGCGGCGCGCGCCAGGCTGGGCGCCCTGCTCGCGCGGGGTAGGTCGTTCGGCGGCGTCATGGCGAGCAGCGACGAGGTGGCCATCGGGGCCCTCAGGGCGCTGCGAGACGCCGGGCTGCGGGTGCCCGCCGACGTGGCGCTGGTCGGGATGAACAACGACGACCTCGCCGAGTACACCGATCCGCGGCTCACGAGCGTCGAGCTCAACGCGGCCGAGCTCGGCCGCGAGGCCGCCGAGCTCCTCATACGCAGTATCGACAGGCACCCGCCGGAACGCCACCTCGTGGCGCACCGGCTGGTGCAACGAGACTCGAGCTAGGGGAAGGGCCATGCCGACAGCCACGGACAACCGCTTCACCGTCTACGTCGTCCCCCACACCCACTGGGACCGGGAATGGTACCAGCCGTTCCGGGTGTTCCAGGCGCGCCTCGTCGACGTGATCGACGCCGTGCTCGCGCTGCTAGAGGACCCCGACTACCGCCGCTTCACCCTCGACGGTCAGGCCGCCATGCTCGAGGACTACCTGGAGCTCAGGCCCGAGCGCGAGGCCGACCTGCGCCGCTTCGTCCGGTCCGGGCGGCTGCGCATAGGACCGTGGTACGTCCTGGCCGACGAGTTCCTCGTCAGCCCCGAGGCCCTCGTGCGCAACCTGCTGGCCGGCAGGCGCGTCAGCCGCCGCTTCGGCGAGCCGCTCCCGGTCTGCTACACGCCCGACTCCTTCGGCCACGTCTCGCAGCTGCCGCTGCTGGCCGCCGGCTTCGGGCTGGGAGCCGTGGTCTTCCAGCGCGGCATGGGCGACGACGGCGAGCGCCTCGGCAGCGAGTTCATGTGGCGCGCGGCCGACGGCGAGACCGAGGTGTTCACGGCCCACCTGATCGGCACGTACTCGGGCGGCACGGCCCTCGGCCACGTCGACTGGGAGCTCACCGACGCCTACGACGGCGCGCGCGCCATGCGCCACCTGCGCGCGGCCCTCTACGGGGTCGAGGGCGACGAGGTCGCCGACCTGCCGGGCTGGTTCGCGGCGTCGCTCGAGCGCGTTCACGGTGGGCTGACGGCTCACGCCACCGGCCGCGCGCTGGTGCTGCTCAACGGCTCCGACCACCTCTTCCCGCAACCGAACCTGCCGCAGGTGATCAGGGAGGCGAGTGCCGAGTTCCCGGGCGTCGACTTCGTCCAGGGCGACGTCGAGGAGTACGTCGGAGCCGCCAGGCGCACCGCCGGCCCGCTGCAGAGCTACCAGGGCGAGCTGCGCGGTAGCCGCTACCAGCACATCCTCGCCGGCGTGCTCTCCAGCCGCCTCTACCTCAAGCAGGAGAACCAGCGGGTGGAGACGCTGCTCGAGAGCTACGCGGAGCCCCTCTCCGCCCTGGCTTGGTGCCGCACCGGCACGTATCCCGAGGCCCTCCTCCGCGAGGCGTGGCGGCTCCTCTTGCTCAACCACCCGCACGACTCGATCTGCGGCTGCTCCATCGACCCCGTCCACCGCGAGATGATGACGCGCTTCGAGGGCAGCAGGCAGCTGGGCGACGACCTTTGCCGCCGCGCCCTCGCCGACCTGGGCGGTCGCCGCCCCAGCAACATCCAGGACGTTCACGCCGCCGCCAAGGACGCCGTCACGGTCTTCAACCCGCTTCCGGTCGCCACCAGTCGGGCGGTGCGCTACGACGTGACCCTGCCGCCCGGCACCGCGGAGCGGCTGGTCGTGACGGACGCCGCCGGCAAGAGGCTGGCGCACCAGGCGAGCGCCACGGCGGAGTTCGCCCCCGGCCGCAGCGACGTGAAGGTCGAGCGCGCCCGCCTGACGGTGTTGGCCGACCTGCCGCCTCTCGGCGTCACCAACCTGCGCCTCGTGGAGGAGGGTGGCGGCGAAGGCCGGGCCGCGCCCGTCACCGACCTGGCTGCCGGCGCCGACCCGACCGGCGGCGAAGGCCGGGCCGCGCCCGTCACCGACCTGGCTGCCGGCGCCGACCCGACCGGCGGCGTGAGGCTCTCGAACGAACACCTCGAGCTGGAGCTGGCGGCCGACGGCGCGGCCACGCTCACGCACCGGGCGAGCGGCCGCCGCTTCGAGCTCAGGCTGCGCCTCGAGGACGAGGCCGACGCCGGCGACGAGTACGACTTCTCGCCCCTCCCGGGCGACGCCCCGCGCGAGTTCGCGCGGCCCGCCGCGGGACCCACGCTGCTGACCACGGGACCGGTGAGCGCCACCGCCCGGCTCGACTACCTGCTCGACCTGCCGGAGCGGCTGACCGCCGACCGGAGGGGCCGCGAGGGCGCCGTGACCGTCCCCGTGACGGTCGACCTGACCCTCGACGCCGCCAGCCCGGTCCTCGGAGTGAGCGTGAGGTTCGTCAACACCGCCAAGGACCACCGCCTCAGGCTGCGTCTCGACACCGGTACCGACGCCGCCACGGTGTGGGCGGACGGGCACTTCGACGTCGTCGAGCGCCCCGTGCGCCCCGGCGCTCACGCAGACTGGTTCCAGCTCCCCCCGCCCACCAACCACCAGCGCCGCTTCGTTGCGGCCGCGGGCGGCGGCGTGGGCCTCGCGGTCCTCAACCGCGGCCTGCCCGAGTACGAGGCGGCGCGGGGCCCGGGTGGCACCGAGCTGGCCGTCACCCTCGTGCGCTCCGTGGGGTGGCTCTCCCGCGACGACCTGATCAGCCGCCCCCAAGGGGCCGGCCCGACCCTGGCCACGCCCGAGGCCCAGTGCCAGGGCGAGCGCACGTGTGAGCTGGCCGTCTACCCCTTCGCGGGTTCGTGGTGGGAGAGCGGCCTCCTCCTGGAGGCGCAGGCGTTCGCCGCGCCCCCGCTCGCCGCGCCCGGCGCGAACGCCGGCGCCGGCCACCCGCTGCTGAGCCTAGGCGGCGCGCTCGACCTCACCGCGCTCAAGCGCGCAGAGGAGCGCCAATCCCTGATCGTCCGCGTCGCCAACCCCGCTCCGGTGCCGGCAAGCGGAGAGCTGCGCCTGGCGCGGCCCCTCCGCGCCGCCTACCGGACGCGCCTCGACGAGACCCGGCTCGAGCAGTTGGGGCCCCTAGGCGACCACCCCGTGATCCCCCTTCTGCTCGGACCCAAGAGCGTCGCGAGCTACGAGTTCGTGTTGGAGGGAGGTGACGCCCACTAGTAGCCCGAAGGAGTCGCCCCTGAGCCCGCCAGGGCCGGTGGCGACCGGAACATCTCATTCGGAGGTCGAAGATGTTTAAACGGATCACCCCGCTACTGGCCGTGCTCGCCATCGGCATCCTGGCGACGCCCGCCTTCTCACAATCGATCAGCCTGGTCTGCCGCTGCGTCGATGGCGGCGTCAGCTCCAACCAGGTCAAGTGGATCAAGGAGTTCGTGATCCCCACGTTCGAGGCCGCCCACCCGGGCGTCACCGTGACCCTCAACGAGTTCGGCGGCAGCGACGAGGCCCTCAAGCAGCAGTACGCCCTCGACCTGTCGGTCGGCAAGGGCTTCGACGTCATGGGCTTCGACGGCTTCTGGATCCCCGAGTTCGCCAGCGGCAACCTCCTGAAGCCGCTCGTGGACGTGGCCGGCTCCGCGGTGACCGAGTGGGAGGGCTGGTCGCACATCTCCGCCGGCATCCAGAGCATCATGTCGTACCAGGGCAAGATCTACGGCATCGCCAACGGCACCGACGTTCGGATGATCTTCTACCGCAAGGACATCCTCGGTCGCGCCGGCGTGCCCAACGCCGATTCGTGGCAGCCGATCAACTGGCAGGACCTGGCCGACACCGCCCGCATCGTGCTGCGCGCCTTCCCCGACTCCGCGCCGCTACAGATCAACGCCGGCACGAGCATGGGCGAGGCCACCACGCTCCAGGGCTACTACATGCTGCTCCTCGGCACGGGGGAGGAGCCGTTCATGGACGGCAAGTGGGTAGTCCGTAGCCAGGGCATCCTCGACACGCTCAACTTCTACAAGGAGATCTACGTCGACAACAAGCTCGGCTCGCAGCGCGTGCAGCTCGTCAACGACGGCCGCGACCAGTCGTTCGCCAACTTCCGCGACGGCAAGACCGCCATGCTGGTCGAGGGAGACTGGTTCTACCGCTCCGTCACGGCGCCCGGCTCCGAGTTCGCCGTCGAGAACCGCGACGAGGTCATGGGTTGGGCGAAGATGCCCGCCGAGCACCCCGGCGCCGGCATCCGCGGCCAGGACTACGTGAGCGCCTCCGGCGGCACCGGCTGGGTCCTCAACCCCAACACGGCGCAGCCCGCGCTGGCGTGGGAGCTGATGGAGCTCATGAACAGCAAGGAGGCGCGCGACGCCTACATGACCTACCAGCCCGGCATCGCCGCGCGCGACGACGTGCCCGTCCCCAACAGCCCGTTCCTTACGGAGACGGCCAAGGCGCTCCTGCCGCTCACCACCTCGCGCCCCAACAACGACGACTACGCCAAGGTCTCCGAGCAGATCCAGCTCATGACCGAGAACGTCGTGTCGGGCGCCATGTCGCCGCAGCAGGCCATGGACGCCTACGCGGCCGCCGTCACCGGCATCGTCGGTGCCGAGAACACGGTCGACCGCCTGAAGTAAGCGGCCCTCTCGTGCACCCTTCGGCGGCGGTCGGGAGGTGTCCCCGACCGCCGCCGATAGGCCCGCACCGGGCGCGTAGACCGCAACAGGGAGAGACCCCTTGCGAGAACGACGCACCATCTTGCCCTTGCTCACCGGGCTGCAGTTCCTGGCGCCCGCTGCGCTGTTCATCGCGGCGTTCATACTCATGCCCTTCTTCTGGATCGCCGCCGTCAGCTTCACGAACCGCTCGCTCACGGGCGTGACGGCCGCGCACCCGCAGTTCGTGGGCCTCCAGAACTATCTGAAGCTCTTCGATCTATCCACCTTCATGAACCCGGGCCAGTTCGGCTCGTCCCTCGTCATCACGGCGCAGTTCGTGTTCTTCTCCGCCATCGTCGGCCAGGCCGTGTTGGGGCTCTTGCTCGCCTGGTTCTTCTACCGGCGCACGGGCTGGGTCAAGGAGTCCGTCCAGACCCTGGCCATCGTCGCCTGGATCATCCCGGACGTCGTGGTGGCCTTCGCCTGGAACGCCTTCCTCAACTACGAGGGCGGCACCCTCAACCGGCTGCTCGCGCTGGCGGGCGTGGAGCGGGTCGACTGGCTGCTGGGGCTACCGCTCCTCTCCATCATCCTGTTCAACGCCTGGCGCGGCGCCGCCTTCTCGATGCTGCTCTTCTCGTCGGCCTTCGGCTCCATCCCGCCCAGCTACCTCGAGACGGCGGACGTGGCCGGGGCGGGGCCGTGGCAGCGGCTCAAGGACATCATCCTGCCGCTCATCCGCACGCACATCGTCACGGACCTGATCCTCATCACGCTGTGGACGTTCAACACCTTCTCGCCTTTCCTGCTCACGGGCGGTGGCCCCGCGTTCAAGACGGAGGTCGTCAGCGTGCTCACCTACCGCGTCGCCTTCAAGTACTTCGACTTCGGCGCCGGCAGCGCCATCGGCATGGTGATGATGCTCATCAACCTGGCCTTCGCGCTCGTCTACCTCAGCCTACTCAGGCGGCAGGGGGCGAGGGCGTGAAGCTGGTGCGACACGTCCTGGCACGCGTGGGTTTCTACGTGCTGGCGGCCCTGTTCGCGGCGCTCTTCGCCCTGCCGCTCCTCTGGCTGCTGTTCGCCCCGTTCAGCGCCAAGGCCAACCTGGCCGTGGCGCTCCCCGACCCGTTCACGTTCTCCAACTTCGGCAAGGTGTTCGCCAACAGCTTCGCCGTGAGGGCGCTGTTCCAGAACAGCGTCATCCAGGCGGTGGGGGCCATGGTCCTCGTCACGCTCCTCGCCACGCTCGCCGCCTACGCGCTCTCCCGCGCCCCGATCCGCGGCCGCGACGCGCTCAGCTACGGCCTGGTGCTGTTCTCCTCCATCGTCACGGGCACGGCGGCCATGGTGCCGCTCTTCCTGCTCATCTTCCAGTTGGGACTGATCGACACCCACGTGGGCGTCATCCTCGTGTTCACGGGGGGCCTGCTGCCGGCGGCCATCTTCATCATGCGCGACTTCGTCGACTCGATCCCGCGGTCGTACGAGGAGTCGGCGCTGGTGGCGGGCGCCTCGCCGTGGGGGATGTTCCGCGACATCGCCCTGCCCATCGTGCGGCCCGGGATGATGGTCGTGGGCGTCTGGACGTTCGTGAACGTGTGGGGCGGCTTCCTGGTGCCGTTCATCCTCCTGCGCAGCCCGAGCAAGATGCCCGCCGCCGTGGCGATCTACTCCTTCTACACGGAGGGGGGCACGCCCATCATCACCCTCACCACCGCCTACGCCCTCCTCTACACCCTGCCGGTGCTGGCGCTCTACCTGTTCGTCAACTGGAAGTACGGGTTCCGCTTCTTCGGCGGGATCAAGTCGTGAGAGGCAGCTGACCTTGGCTAACGTCACCTTCGCGTCGATCACCAAGCAGTTCGGGACGGTCAAGGCCGTCGACGACGTCTCCTTCGAGCTCGCCGACGGCGAGTTCGTCTGCCTGCTCGGCCCGTCCGGCTGCGGCAAGACCACTACCTTGCGCATGATCGCCGGGCTGGAACAGCCCACCAGCGGCCGCATCTCGATAGGCGGCGAGGACGTCACCGACGCCAAGCCCAAGGAGCGCGACATCGGCATGGTGTTCCAGGACTACGCGCTCTTCCCGCACATGACCATCGAGGCCAACATCGCCTACCCCCTCAAGGTGCGTGGCGTGGGGGCCCGGGAGCGGGCCGCGCGCGCCGCGGAGGTGGCCGCCAGCCTCCAGATAGATCAGCTCCTGGCGCGGCGCCCCGGCCAGATCTCGGGCGGGCAGCAGCAACGCACCTCGCTGGCTCGTGCCGTGGTGCACAAGCCGCGGGTCTACCTGTTCGACGAGCCCCTATCGAACCTGGACGCCAAGCTGCGGCTCGAGGCGCGGAGCTTCCTCAAGCACCTGCAGCGCGAGCTCGGGGTCACCTCCATCTACGTCACCCACGACCAGGCGGAGGCCATGGCCCTGGCCGACCGC
>WBZO01001031.1_pt1 | contig 48330 bp, 44 predicted proteins | sample 5204261 | NCBI WGS metagenome assembly WBZO01 (sample SAMN12412400, study PRJNA552823) | activated sludge metagenome | isolation source: activated sludge from anammox sidestream of wastewater treatment plant... | place: USA: North Carolina | collected 2017-09
GGACTCGCCAACCAAGGGTGGCGTGCAGCCGGGGACCTCCTCAGCGTGGCAAAGCGTGACCAGCGGGGAGACGTAGCCTGCCAGATCCGCGCATTGACCGCCGTTGAAGTTGGAGTTCCCTTCCCTGCACGACCAGCCGAAATTGATCCTTCGCTGCGCCGGGTTGACGACGTTGACTTCTTCGTACTTGTCCTGACCGACGTCGGCCACCCAGAGGTTGCCGGACGCTGGGTCCACGCTGATTCGCCACGGGTTGCGAACCCCGACCGCGAACACAAGTCGCTTGGATTTGGAGGCAGAGCCTCGGTAGACATTCTGGCTTGGCACACAGTAGCGCTGCTTTCCGCACGACCGGTTGACGTTCAGGCGAAGGATCTTTCCGAGCGGACTCGTAATGCGTTGCGCGTTGTGCCAGGGATCTCCACCACGCCCACCGTCCCCCGTTCCGAGGTAGAGCAGCCCATCGTTACCAAACGCCAGGCTTCCGCCGTTGTGGTTGGTCGCACCCGGGTGTGGCACGCGCAAGATCGTCTTCAGGCTCGACGTCGGCGTTGTATTTGCTCCTGGCTTCTTCGCCTTCACGCTGGCCAGAATCAGCGCGCCGTCGCGCGCGGTGTAAGTCAGGAAGAGCTTCCCGTTCTTTTTGAACCCAGGAGAAAATGCCAGTCCGAGTAGCCCCTGCTCGCCACTACTGGATCCAACCCTTGACCTGATGTTCAGGTACGGCTTCCGGTAGAGCCGTCCGGACTTGACGATGCGAACCACACCGGATCGCTCGGCAACAAACAGGCGTCCCCGACCATCGCGGGCAGACGTCAATGCGGTTGGACTGTTCAGGCCCCGAGCGTAGGCGGTGACTGCGACGGTTACCCCGGCTAGCGAGCGTTGCTCCGGAGCGGGTGTCGTTGCCGCCCCTGTTGCGGCTTCGGGGAACAGCAGACTCGCCGCCGCAAGAGCGCAGACGCTGACGCTCACCAGAACACGGGTGGGGGCGCACGTCATGCGGTTCATCGTCTCACCATCGCACTCCACATATCAGTGGCATTGGAGTGATGCCGCTTATGACCTCGCCGGTACCGTCGGGAGACGTTCCGGTGAGCGCGTCCGCGGGTCATGGGTGCACCTGCCCAGACTCGAACTGGGGACCTCACGCGTGTGAAGCGTGCGCTCTAACCAACTGAGCTACAGGTGCTCAAACCACCTCGGAATAGCAGCGTGATTCGAGCGCTTACCTTAGACGGCTTGAGCCATCGGGAGCCCAGCGCCCCAGCGACGTGACGTGGGACACATTTCGATATCACGCAGCGTCAGACGCAGCGTCACCGCGCGCTACCCAGAGCTACTTCGTTGCTCCAACTAGAGGTATGTGAGCCAATTCCCAGTTTGCCTGGATCCCTGACGGGTATCACTACGTCGGAGATCCATGAGGAGGAAAACCAAATGACTACCGGACCATTGCCCACCATCGTCACGACCGAGATCAATCTCAAGCTCGTGGTGACTGCTGAGCGGTCAGTAACCGTGCTCGCGCTGCTCGACTACGCAGCCCATGAGCCGTACTCGGTGCGCGCAACATTCCGCACCTCCGAAGGCGACGTGAATTGGGTGTTCGCACGTGAACTACTCGCTGAAGGACTTCGCAAACCAGCTGGCGACGGAGACATCGCCGTCTGGCCGTCGAAGAACAGCAGCGGTGACGTGTTCTGCCTTTCACTGTCATCGCCAAACGGACAAGCCCTGATGGAGGCGCCTCGCGACGAGATCGAGGAATTCCTGATGCGCACATACACCGTGGTTCCTGCTGGATCTGAAAGCGGCATGATCGACATCGATCGACTGATCGACCAACTGCTTGAAGACGGCGAAGCCCCTTCACACTAATCACCCACATCGGGTCTCCAAACAGGTCAGCCCGGACTACCTTCAGTTGGCATGAGCCAGTTTGAAGGAGTCCGGGCTGATCCTGTTGCGGACGAAATTGTGCACCTGACCCAACTCGAACCGCTTGCACGTCAGGCACTCATGGGACCGACCTGGGACTACGTGGCCGGTGGCGCAGCAGACGAACTGACGCTCGCTGACAACGTTGCCGCGTGGGGCCGGATCAAGCTCGCGCCGCACACTCTGGTTGACGTCTCACACCTCGACACCCAGGTCGCCCTTTTAGGCCACGATCTGGCGCATCCGATCTTGCTCGCACCGACTGCACGGCATACGGCTTACCACCCAGATGGGGAGTTGGCCACGATTCGGGGAGCGCGGGCGGCCGACGCCCTCTACATCCAGAGCTCCCTCGGCGGTACCCCCCTCGACGACGTCGCTGAAGCCGCCACTGAAGTCGAAGAACCCTGGTGGTTCCAGCTCTACATTCAGCACGACCGCGGCTGGACCCGCCAATTGGTAGAACGTGCCATCGACGGTGGAGCCACCGCCCTGGCGGTGACCGTTGACACCCCAACTCTCGGCGCTCGTGACCGAGACAAGCGCAACAACTTGGGGGCGGCAACCGGGGCCTTCTACCCGATCCTCGACGGTTCGCCGGTTCACCCGGACCCGACCCCCGCTCATCGACGCATCTACAACCCGCACCTCAGTTCCAACATCACGTGGGCGGATCTTGAGTGGCTCGTAGGCATCTCCCCCGTACCTGTCATCCCAAAGGGCATCTTGCGTCCCGATGATGCTCGCAAGGCCGTCGACGTAGGTGTCGGCGCGGTGATGGTGTCCAACCATGGCGCTCGGAACTTGGACACCGTTCCGGCAACAGTGGAAGCGCTCGGCGGCGTTGTCGCCGCCGTCGGCGCTCAAGTTCCGGTCATCGTTGACGGCGGAATCCGACGGGGAACCGACGTGGCGAAAGCCATCTGCCTGGGGGCGTCGGCAGTCATGGTTGGCCGCCCCTACATCTGGGGACTCGCGACCTACGGCGAACGCGGCGTCACACACGTGGTCGAGATGCTTCGTACCGAGTTTGAGATGGCCATGGCGCTGCTGGGCGCACCGGCGATTCACGACCTCGGCCCAGAACTATTGTGGCCGCCCGGGTAATCCGCCGAATTGCGCCATCGCGTGGATTCGGTCTAGGGATCCAAGTTCTCTGCGGCCCGAACGGCGAAGTCCTTGATCGCGAGCGCCCCCGCCGGACCGGGCGCCGCGTAGATGTGAGAGTCACACCGAGCAACCGGGATGAGGTTTCGGGTGGACGATGACAGGAGCATCTCAGTCGCCCAGCCAAGTTCAGAGAACATCACGTCACGTTCTTGGACGATGCCCCAGTCAATGAGCAGTGAGCGAGTAACCCCTCCGAGGCATCCCGTCTGCAGAGTGGGCGTGACCAGCTCACCTTTCACGCACAGGATCACGTTCGCGGTCGTCGCCTCACAGATTCTTCCCTGGGTGTCGCACATGAGTGCCTCGTCAACACCTTTTTGGCGCACCTGTTCCAGCACCGCGAGGTTGTCCGCGTACGAGGTCGTCTTCGCCCCAACCAACGGCCCGCGCTCATTGCGTGGCCACGGAACGCTGACGACGCTGAGTTCAGGTGGGTGAGGAACCTGCGGATCTGCCGTCAATACGAGGGTTAATCCCGACTCATTTCGCGTGGGCACTGAGCCGGACCCGTGCGGACGCCCCGCTGTCAAAGTGATCCGCAACCTGCCGAGTTCTCCAAGCCGAACCATGTTCGCATCGACGGCCTCAGAAACCGCTTTGCGCAGCTCGGCGTCACTCGGCGGCGTGAAGCCAATAATGTGGGCTGACTCCGCCAGGCGTCTCAGATGTCGCGAAAGCGCAAACGGCACACCACTAACGACCTTGATCGTCTCGAAGACTCCGTCTCCAGAAGTGAATCCCCTGTCGTACACGCTGACTACTGCTTGGTCAACGGGTACCAGATCGCCGTTGAGCCAAACGATCGCTGGCGCAGCGCTCATATCCACTCCCCTGCTGCAACTGACGTCAAGTGACGCGCCTTGAGTTCAGACTCTTCCCATTCTGACGCCGGGTCGCTACCCCAGGTAATCCCTGCGCCAGTTCCGAAGTTAAGCACCTTGGTCGTTCCTTCGCCGCTGAGCCAGAAAGTTCGGATGCCAACGGCCAGAGTGGCCTCCCCCTCATCGGCGTCAACTAGCCCGACTGCCCCGCAATACGGACCTCGCGCTACCGGCTCCAACGCTGCGATCGTTTGCAGCGCCGTGAACTTCGGTGCCCCCGAGACACTCCCCGGCGGAAAGGTAGCCTCAACGATCTCGCGCCAGCCGATGCCATCGGAAAGCGTCGCCGAAACAGTCGAGACCAAGTGAACGACGGTCGGATGCTCCTCCACCCGCAAGAGGCTCGGCACCGTGACAGATCCAGGCTGCGCGATCCGACTCAGATCGTTTCGAACGAGGTCAACAATCATGATGTTCTCGGCGCGATCCTTGGCGGAAAGGTCGGCTGCCGTGCGCCCAGTCCCCTTGATCGGGCCAGACTCAATCGTTGATCCGTTGCGGCCCAGGTACAACTCCGGGGAGGCACTCGCGATTTCGATGCCGAGGCTGGGCGCGCGGACACAGGAAGCGTAGGGAGCGGGATTGTGGCGTTGTAGTAGGGCGGCAAGACCCACGATGTCGCGGCGCTGCTCATCCGGTGCCGCTGCAGACATCACCCGGCAGATATTCGCCTGGTACAGAGTTCCGGCCGCGATCCATTCGCGGACGCGCTCAACAGCGGTGACGTACTCAAATTCGGAAAGACTGGTGCGATAGGAGTCTTGGGATGGCCCCACCCACGGGCCCGCGATGTCCGCCGCAGTCCCGGGCCGCCAGTCGGCGAATCGCAGACAGTTTGCGGTGCCATCAAAATCGATGACAACAATCCAGCGCCCGTTTGAATCCAACGCTGACAGATCGTCGGTATGGTCAACGAGATTGGACCCTAGCTGCCCCGCAACGCAGGCAACTGCTGTTTCGTCGACCATGACTTCACCTCCCACCCTCGGACGCCACACGCCTCCCCAAAGGTGGGTCAGGCTTCTGGGATCGGATAAAGTGTGCCCGCACCAGGCACGGCGATCCCGCGTCGGGTGCGTTGCGGACGTAGCGCAGCTGGTAGCGCATCACCTTGCCAAGGTGAGGGTCGCGGGTTCGAATCCCGTCGTCCGCTCGGAATGCCAAGAGGGTTCCCGAGCAATGGGAAGCCCGAAAGGATCCACGGTGGAGTGGCCGAGAGGCGAGGCAACGGCCTGCAAAGCCGTCTACACGGGTTCAAATCCCGTCTCCACCTCGCAAAGCAAGCCGCGAGACCCGAAGTACCCGCACGATCACGCACCTGTAGCGCAGCCCGGTTAGCGCACCTCCCTGACACGGAGGGGGTCCCCAGTTCAAATCTGGGCAGGTGCACCAAGGCCCGAAACCCGCTGTCCCGCAGCAGGTTTCGGGCCTTTTCAATGTCTGTGGGTTTGGATCGAAATCCGCGTGCCTCGCGTGCCTGGAGTCCGCCTATTGCGGACGCATTGGCGACGCATGCAGAACCGGGGCTTCCAGCCCTAGATGATCTCGTCAATCCTGCATCGAATGCGCTGATCAAGTGATGCGAGTCGCATGGTGACGCGGGGGCCTGGTTTCCTTCGATTGGACCTGTCAATCAACGACTTGGTGGTAAGTGATGCGGCGTACTGGTGTTCTGGGTGCAGTAACGGTTCTGGCGGCTGGCGGACTCATCGCCCTGAGCCCCACAGCCTCGCAAGCGACGACGCAGTCGTTCACAGCTGTAGGAGGGCCGCAGACGTTTACCGTTCCAACTGCGGTCACCTCGATCACGGTTGTTGCGAAAGGTGGTGGAGGCGGCGGCGCCTCGATTTCCGCCGGCGGAGCTGGCTGCGTCGTGACTGCCACCATGTCAGTAACTCCCGGAAGCAGCGTGCCGGTGTTTGTAGGCGGCGGGGGAACCTTCGGCGGAAACAGCCCAACTACCGGACAGGGGGGAGGTGGAGGATCCAGTTACATTTCGCTCGGTTCTACCAGCCAGGTCATTGCCGGGGGAGGCGGCGGAGCCGGAGGGAACAGTGTTGCCGGTCCCGGAGGCAACGCATGCGCCGCCAGCACGGCTGCAGGTGGTGACGGAGCGGGTAGTGCTCCTGGGCTCGGGGGTGCCAGCAACGTTGGTGGTGCGGGCGGCGGCGGGGTCGGCGGCGCTGGCGGTAGCGGGGATGCAGGCAACGGCGCTCCAGGCACCGCCGGTGGAGCCGGTGGGGGCAGCGGTAGCGGACTGGGCGGAATATCTGCCAACGCCCAGGGAAACGGCGGCAATGGAGGCGGCACCGGGGGAAGCGGCGGCACCAGTTGCTGCCGCGGCGGTGGCGGAGCAGGGCATGGTGGTGGCGGTGGCGGCGGCAGCAACTCCGGCGGTGGGGCGGGTGGATCGATCGGCCCCGCGGGGTCGAGCTTCCAACCAGCGACCAATGGTGGGCCCGTGCTGCAAGCAGGTGCCGATGGATCCGTCACAATCACTTACACAGCCAACACGCCTAGCGCGAAGCCAGGAACGATTCTTCCCGCGAACGCAAAGATCAAGTCGAACGGTACGACGAAAGTAACGTCAGCCAATGCGAAGACTACGACGGGGCAGAAGATCCGCACCAGCGTGAAGTGCCAGCAGCGCACCCGGGGCGACATCCGACTCTGCAAGGTGATCCATAAGAGCAACGGTGCCACCTATATTCGTACCTACGGAATCCCACTGACGATCACGATCACCTGGTACGCGCCTGCGACCAGTACGTCTAAGGCATACAAACTGGTTCGCAAATACAGAACATAGTGCGGGCCGCCGTTGAAAGTGGTTAGGTTTGGTCATTCTTGTTGATCAATAGTCGGGTGGTGGCTGTGATGGTCCGTTCTGATTTGGCGCGCCTCGGCATAGGAGTAGTTGCCGGTGGCGTCTTGCTGGCGGGGTTAGCTGCGGGCGCGAGCCCTGCCGCGGCGGCTGTTTCGAGCGAGAACTTCGACGGTGTGACGGCACCCGCCTTGCCATCCGGCTGGTCGACTGCCGCATCGGGCGCCGAGTCCCCGTGGGTGACGTCAACGACAACGCCAGATACCGCACCAAACGACGCGTTTGCCCCGGATCCTGCCGCCGTGGGCAATACGGTTTTGATGTCGCCGTCGATGCCCATTGCCGCAACTGGCGGGTCATTCAGCTTCAGAAACAACTACAACACCGAGGCCGGTTTCGATGGCATGGTCCTTGAGATCAGCATCAACGGTGGCGCCTATGCCGACATCCTGACGGCTGGCGGTAGCTTCACAACTGGCGGCTATAGCGGGACGATTTCCAACAGTTTCAGCAACCCTATCGGGGGCAGACAAGCCTGGACGGGAAACTCAGGCGGGTACATCACCACGACGGTCAGCCTCCCGCCCGCAGCCAGCAGCCAGAACATCCAGCTCCAATGGAGAATGGCCACAGACAGCAGCGTGGCGAGCGCTGGTGTTCGGGTCGATACGATCCTTCCGGTTCAGGACGTGACGTTCGGTGCGGCCCCAACCGTGGTTGTGGATGGCACGGGCGCCGTGTCGGCGACAACTGACGGGGATGGCGCGATTACGTACTCCTCGACAACACTCGCGGCGTGCACGGTGAATTCCTCGACGGGTGTCGTCACCGGTGTCGTAGCTGGCACCAACAACTGCACCATCAAGGCCGATGCGGCCGCCACCGCCAACTACCAAGCCGGGAGCAACACCCAAACGTTCTCCATCGGCCAAGGTGCCCAGACGATCAACTTCACTCAACCCGCAGATGCCGCTGTGAACGCGGCGCCGGTGACCATGGTCGCCACCGGAGGGGCGTCTGGCAACCCCGTCACATTCACCTCAGCCACCAGTGGGGTATGCACCACAAGTGGCACCAATGGCGAGACCGTGGCGCTCGTTGCGGTCGGCACCTGCACAATCAGCGCCAACCAGACCGGTGACGCGAACTACACCGCCGCACCACAAGTCCAACGCTCATTCCAGGTCACAGCAGTCGCCAAACTGCCCCAGTCCCAGAGGGCCGTGAACACCACACTTCACAAAGGCTCGAACGTGGTGAACCCGGCCGGGGCGACGACAAGACAAGGGTTGCCGCAGTCTGCCCGCGTCAGTGGATCGTCGTTTAGGAGCCAGGCAACCCGCGGTGACCTCACCTGCTTCGTGGCGAAGAAGGGGCCCAACCGCAAACTGAACCTAAAAGTGACCGGGCAATGCAGGAAGCTGAAGATCAAGGTCACCTACACCGCGCCAGGCAACAACAAATACCTGCCCTACAAGAAGACGATCACTTTCAAGTACCGGTAGGGGCCAGGGCTCAATCGGCTCCGGCCAGTCACCGAGCGAGCAGCTTCTGATTCAGCAAGATCATCGTGTCCGCAATCTGCGGCTCGCTGTAGTTGTAGTAGTCAACGATCACGATGTTGACTGGCAGCCCCTCCGATTCCCGCCACTGTTGCACGTAATCCGCGACGTCGTTGTTCACAAGTTGCGAGTACACGAACAGCGAACAGTCGTTATCCGGCCAGACGACGCAGCGCTTCTGTGTGCCTGGACTGATGCTCAACTGCATCTGGTTGACGAAGAACCCACACCAGTTTTGACGATCGCCGTCGACACACCCGACAGGTGCCGACTTGACGATTGGCTGACGCTTCAGGAGTTCCTGGTGGTTGACGTCCGCACTCACCGTTGGCGATTCGGTGTTCGGCCACGGCGACAGGATCGCCGCGGACCGATCCCGGTAGCACGGACGATTCGGAAGCTGGCCCGGATCAAGGAGCACGATGAGATTTCGATTGGCTGCCCATGCCTGACCGATCGTCACCTTGCGCGCGAGTTCCCGGTCGGACACACGGACCACATCGGAGGACCACGCCGACTGACAGATCGGGCGCACGTCGGACGCTCCGGCAGCAATGTGTGTCTGAAGGAGGAGATCGAGTGCCTTTCGGTAGTAGTCCAGGATGGCTGGTGAGGAGTTGGGTAGGTCAAGGCGCTGGAAGTCGAGAATCACTTGCTCCTTGGGGTGCCTGGCAGCAAAGCGGGTGATCTCATCCAGGCCCTGCACCAGCGGCTGCGAGACCAGAACGTGCTGCAGGATGAGCGGAACGGATGCCACATTCCCTTGGGTCACGGTGGGTAGGTCGGCTTCGTTCACCACTTGGTCTTGGGGCACTCCGACGCGCAGATCGAGGTAGCGGATTCCGTTTTCGAGTTGTTCGCCCAAACTCTGCGTCTGAGTTCGCGCCATCCCCGTCACCATGCACGGGCTCACTACCCCTCCCAGCTGCGACAGTTTGCTCTCCCCTGTATTGAACGAGTGCTCGCAAGGGGGTGAAACATCGATCGCCGCAGTTCCTGAGTCGTGTGTTCCGGGAATCAGAATCTGACCGAGCGCGACGTTCGGATGGTCAGCGAATGTCGACGACATCCAGTCCGCGTTGGAGCGAGTACCTGCTGGGACAGTTCCCGCAGGTTGGGTTGCTGAAAAGCTGCAGCCTGTTGCCACGACCGCAAGCGCAGCAGCAAGCACTGCAAGCCGCGCGTTGCGCATACGGGCCATGCCGGACCCTCACCTTCCGACGCTATTTCGGTCTTGGATGGTGTCGAACGTAGCTGATTCACTCTCCTCGAGTCATCGCAGCGATCCCATGTTTCTTGTCGCTGCGCGTTTGAGTTGTGACAGAAGTGGGCATTGTGTCACTAGTGCGGCCGCCGCCAACGGTGCCGCAGCGCGATTCGACAACTGGAGACACCATGGACACCACCTCGACTGGAAGCAAGGGCACCAAGCCAAACCGAAACCGCACGTTCGCTCGCAAGGGTGCGGCAGCAATGACCGTCCTGGCTGCGGCTACCTCCATGCTTGGCGCCTCAGCGGCGTTCGGCGCAGATTCCGCAGCCGCTGACGAGACCGGCAAGCAAGAGGGGAAGCCGCTCGTTGTGGGCCTCGGCGACAGCTTCATGAGCGGTGAAGGCGGCCGCTTCGCGGGCAACGTGTACGACAAGCTGGCATCTGACGGAGCCGCAGACGAAGGTAACCACAACCTCACCTGGCAGTCCTACCGGAATATCTGGGGCGAGAAGGTCAGTGAGGCCTCAACCGGTTGGCGCTGCCACCGCTCTGACAGCAGTGTCGTCAACTCCCTCGCAGCGAAGTACCCCGGCACCGCTGCCGCCAACCTCGCCTGCTCCGGCGCAGTGACGGACAACATCCTGAACAATGGACAGCTTGGTGAGCGGTCTCAAATCGCGCAGCTGAAGGATCTGGCCAACAACAAGGCGTACAAGGTGACGACGATCGCGATCTCGATCGGCGGTAACGACATGAAGTTCGGTGACGTCATGACCGACTGCACCCAGATCACTAACAAGATCAACTGCGGCACAAACGGTGAGATCAAGAAGATCACGGCTATCGGCGACAAGGCGGGCGGCGACATCACCAAGACCCTCGACGCTGTTACGCAGGTCATGCGCGATGCTGGATACGAAGACGGCAGCTACAACTTCGTGTACCAGTCTGCGCCCAACCTATTCGCCACTTCGGGAAACCGATACGGGACACCGGACAACTGGTTCGGCAACTCCTACGGCGAGAGCCCCGGCGTTCCGATGAGCAACGGAACGGTTGACTGGATGAAGTCCGAAGGTCAGCCCTACATCAACGGAGTCATGAAGAAGGCCGTCGAACGGTCCGGGAACAAGCACATCACCTTCCTGGACACAACCAACGCGTTCACCGGCCACGAGCTGAGCAACCTGCAGACCCAACAGATCAAGAAGAACCAGGTTTCCAAGCTCGGCTACCCGGTTGCCGAGACCGCCGAATGGGTCGTCCCGATCAACTCCAACTACATCGCGGGCAGCATCGCAAACACCAATCGCCAGCAGGAGAGCTACCACCCGAACCGCTTCGGCCAGCAGGCGCTCGCGGCCTGTTTCGATCAGGCGATCAAGCAGGGTGGTTCAGGGGTCAGCCTCGCGGTTACCTGCACCGCAAAGGCAAAGCAGGGTCCGAACCAAGTCACCGTGACGCTCAAGTAGTCCGGCGCCAAGCCTGACCGCAAGCGCCCATCCCGCGTCCACAGTCGCGGGGTGGGCGCTTACGGTCGTTCCCGCCCTCACTGAGCCGCCCGGGTGACTCGCGTTCCGTTGCATTCACCAGTGTGGTCGGATTGCCGCCAGTTGAGGAACCGCGGCGTGCGAAGGAGCAGAACGGAATGAGGATCGTCGGATCTAGTCAATCGGGCCGAGTCTTCGCGAGCGGAGCCATCGCTGCGACCCTTGGCGCAGCCGCACTGGTCGCTCTGCCTGCATCCCCCGCCACGGCCGGGGGATCGTGTGCAGCCTCCGCCTCCATCACTACCTGCACGTACAGCTACACGGGCGCCGCTGACTCGTTCACCGTTCCGACGAACGTCACCTCCGTGACCGTGGAAGCTGTCGCTGGCGGTGGCGGGGTTGGTGAAGGTGGCGACGGCGGCAACGGTGCCAAAGTGACAGCGCAGTTGGCAGTCACCCCTGGATCCTCTATTCCCATCTTTGTCGGTGGAGGCGGGAAACACGGCGGCGGCACCATTAGCGGTGCAGGCGGCGGCGGCTCAAGCACCGTCAACGTGGGCAGCGCAGATGTGGTGATCGCCGGTGGTGGTGGCGGTGGAGGTGCAGACACCGAGCTGTACGGCGACGACGCACACGGTGGCGTTGGCGGTAGCGGTGGCACTCCAACAGGCAGCAACGGCGGTAACCAGGTTGTGGTCGGCGTAAGTCATCCCGGTGGCGGTACCGGGGGTAGCAATGGGACTGGTGGCGTTGCCAGCGCCTCGGTTGCGGCAGCTTGCGCCGCAATTGGCTTGCCATCACCACCGTCAGGCGGCAACTCCACCGGCACGGGTGGCAACGGTGGCAACGGTGGCGACTATCCAAACAGTGGCGGGCTGGGCGGCGGCGGCACAGGATCGGGTGGCGCTGGTGGCAGCGGAGCACTCGGCGGCGGTGGCGGCGGTGGCGGATTTGGCGGCGGTGGCGGCGGCGGTTGCGCTTTCTCTGACGCAAACGGCGCGGCAGCTGGGGGTGGCGGCGGCGGCGGAAGCAAGGGCCCCGCTGGGGCGACCTATGGAACTGTGGCGAACGGCGGCACGGGCGCGAGCAACGGCGGTGACGGATCGGTCACCATCTCGTATTCGATCGCCCGGACCGCCCAAACACAAGCGAGCCGCAGTACGAAGCTGAAGGTTGGGTCCAACGTCGTGAACTCGACTAACGCGACGACGCTGCAGCGTTTGCCGTTGAGCGCGCGGGTCACCGGATCCTCCTTCAAAGGCCGCGCCACGCGTGGCGACCTGGTGTGTTACACGGTGAAGAAGGGACCCAAACGCAAGCTCACCCTCAAGGTCACGGGGCAATGCAAGAAGCTGAAGGTGAAAGTGACGTACACGGCTCCCGGCAACGCGACATACCTTCCCTATCGCAAGACGATCACGTTCAAGGCCGGATAGCACTCTGAGAGCAAGGCGTTGAGTGCGTCGCTGCTGGTCAACATCAGCACCACACATGCCGTCGCGCGACAAGGCTGGCTGCGCCCACTGATTCGAACGTGGCCTGTGGCGACCACGCGCTGTGGCGGCGTCGTTGCGGCGTAGAGTTGCCATTGGACTTGGTGAGTCTTGTTGCTCGATATTTGGCGGTGGGTGTGATGCTCCGTACAGGTTCGACTCGCGTGGGTATGGGTGTGCTGGCGGGTGGATTGGTGATAGCGGGGCTCGCGGCGGGCGCCAGCCCGGTTGCAGCAGCTTCCACAAATTTCCCCTACACAGGATCTAGTCAGTCGTACAGCGTTCCAGACGGCGTCAGCGTGATCAAGATCGAGGCTCTGGGTGCTGGTGGCGGCGGCTACGGCGCCGTTGGCGGCGCTGGCGCAGTCGTCACTGCTTACCGCACAGTAAATTCAGCTTCGTCCCTGACGGTTCGCGTGGGTGGTGGCGGTGGTCCAGGGACCGCTGACGCTGGTGGCGGGGCCGCAACGGCCGTGTATGAAACAGCCCTCGGCACCGCCGATGCTCAACGAGTGGTCGCCGGTGGTGGCGGCGGTGGCGCAGACCATCCTCCGTCAATCGGTGGTAGCGGTGGCGGCACGGGTGGCATCGGAGGGGACGGCGGTGGCACGACCTTCGGCAGCGGGGGCAGCAATAGCTCAGGGGGCGCAGCGGGCGCCCCAGGCGGAGGCGCGGGTGGCAACTCAGGGTCCAATGGCAACGACGGCTTTGTCCTGAACTCGGGCGGATTGAGCGACTCCGTTGCAGGAGGCGCGGGTGGCTTCACCGGCGGCAACGGTGGCGGCGGCGGCGGCTTCGGTGGTGGCGGCGGCGGCGGCTTCTGCGGTGGCGGTGGCGGTGGCGGCTTCGGTGGCGGCGGTGGCGGCGGCGGCTGTGGTCCTTCCGGCGGCGGGGGCGCAGGAAGCTCGACTGGGCCCTCACCCTCGGGAGCAACTGCGGTTTCGTACGCTCCGGGGTCAAACGGGGGTGTCGCGGGCGGCGCCGGTGGCAACGGTTCGGTGACGATTACCGCCCTTGACCAGGCGAACATCGCGTCACCAGTTCCTGGAAACGGAGAGGTGACAGTCGGGTGGACCGACCCGAGTCAGCCGGTCGGTGGCGTGACATACACCGTGTACCAGGACGGTGTGAGCACGGGTGTGACGAGTAGCCCCGCGAGGATCACCGGACTGGCCAACGGTCAGAACTACACGTTCACCGTGGTGGCAACAACCAGCGACGGGCTAAAGACTACGAGCGCCGCGGTGAGCGCCATCCCAAAGACACCCGCGAAGTTGCCACAGACACAGAAGGGCGTGAGCACCAAGCTGCACAGGGGCTCCAACGTCGTGAACTCGACTAACGCGACGACGCTGCAGCGTTTGCCGTTGAGCGCGCGGGTCACCGGATCCTCCTTCAAAGGCCGCGCCACGCGTGGCGACCTGGTGTGTTACACGGTGAAGAAGGGACCCAAACGCAAGCTCACCCTCAAGGTCACGGGGCAATGCAAGAAGCTGAAGGTGAAAGTGACGTACACGGCTCCCGGCAACGCGACATACCTTCCCTATCGCAAGACACTCACTTTCAAGGCCAAGTGAGCGAGTAGGTCGAGTGCTCGGCCCTGCCCACACGTCAACGCACTCAACGGCTTCTGCCGACATGGCGCGTGCGCTGCTGACGAAGCGCGTTTGACTCCGCCTGGAGGTGGACGACACGCTTCGTCTGTGGCCCGCTTCCAAGTGTTCAGCACCAAGTCCTACTACCGCGATGCGCTCGGTGGCTCCACTGCTGACACAGGAGTCGACCTGGTCTTCCGCGCGGAGCGACTCGACGCTGACACAGCCCAATCGGTCGTTGGTGTAGCTGGTGTCTGCGTGGGTTCACAAGATCTTCTGGATCGATCGGTCATCGAATCACTGTCGAGTGTGGGATGTCGAATCATTGCCCTGCGTACCGCAGGCTTCAACAACGTCGATCTTGACGCTGCGGCAGATCGAGGCATGACGGTAGTTCGGGTTCCTGCATATTCGCCGTACGCTGTCGCCGAACACGCAGTGGCTTTGCTACTTGCACTCAGCCGGAAGTTGACGCTCGCGCACGACCGGGTTCGCGCCTTCAACTTCTCACTCGATGGTTTGGTCGGCTTCGACCTGCACGGCAAGACCGCGGGTGTCATCGGCACTGGGCGCATCGGTCAAATCACTGCCCAAATCCTTAAAGGATTCGGCATGAGCGTGCTCGCCAGTGACCCGTTCCCAAATCCGGAATGGGCTGATTCCGAACGCATCCGCTACCTGCCGCTCGACCGGCTACTGGCCGAGTCTGAGGTGGTTACCCTTCACGCCCCGCTCACTTCGGAGACCACCCACCTCATCAACCGAGAGACCCTGGCAACGATGCGTCGCGGTGCACTACTGGTCAACGTGAGCCGTGGTGCGCTCGTTGACGCTCCTAGCGTCATCGGAGCTCTCGAGAGTGGCCAGCTCGGCGGTGCCGGCTTGGACGTCTACGAGCACGAAGAAGGCATCTTCTTCGAAGACCTCTCCACGACCGGTCTGCACGATGACACCCTCGCCCGCCTGCTCACCTTTCCCAACGTGATCATCACATCCCATCAGGCCTTTCTGACCCACGATGCACTTGACGAGATCGCAAGAGTCACGGTCACCAACATGGCACGACTAACGTCTGGCGAATCAGCTTTGCCTGGCACTCAGCTATTCCCGGCAGCACCGTGACCATGATCTGGCCTGCAAAGGGCCTCCTGCTACCGCGGGGCGAGGCGATCAGCGGATCTCAGTGATCTCCGGTCCGCGCTCGAACGGGTCAAGCGGCGGTCGTTCTTCGCCGTCTTCGCCGTCCTCGCCTTCCTGAACCTGTTCCTCCGCAGCGACAGCATCCTCTGGCAGCTGCAGAGGAAGCATCTCCCCTGGCGCCATCGGCTGATTGCTGCGTTCAACGATGCAGCCAGCGAAGACATCCTCGAACACCTCCGCTGCACGCTCGTCGTCGGCCGCGGCTCCCAGCAACACCCCACGCAGCATCCAACGCGGACCGTCCACACCGACGAACCGGATGTTCTGCAGCGCGTGCTCGCCGCTTTCGTTCATGGCCGGAACGGTTGCCTTGAGTTCAATGCCGAAGCGTCCTGCGACGGCGTCAACCGCGCCACCAGCCGTGGAGATGCTCTTGGTGAGCTCGCCCCTGACTTCCTCCCAGAAGCCTCCGCTGCGGGGGGCAGCGAACGGTTGAAGTTGGATTCCCGCCTCACCTAGGACCACGGTGATCGCGGCGACGGTGTCGGTCTCCTCGTCAACCTCAAGGTTGACATTCATCCCCTCCACCCCCGGGATTTTCAGCGAGCCGAAATCAATTCGGATCACCCCGTCTTCGGGTGCCTCGGAAATGTCGTAAGGGCCGGCCAGGCCGGGGGTGGGCGGTGTCGGTTCAGACTCATCAGTCACAGGTTCAGCCTCGGGCGTGGTGTCGGTGGTGGATTCTTCACTGCTTTCTCGATTTCTGCGGAACACCTTGGTCACGCTACTCCCCCAGGTTGCACACTAACCAGTCGAACCAAAACCACCTTCGCCTCTGTGTGTGCCGGGCAACGCCGCCACAGCGACAAACTGCGCGCGAGATACCGCCTGCACGACAAGTTGAGCAATGCGGTCGCCACGGTTGAGGGTCACCGTGTTCTGCGGATCGAGGTTGATCAGATTCACTTTGATCTCGCCCCGATACGCGGCGTCGATCGTGCCCGGGGCATTCACCATACCGATCCCGCTGCGGACCGACAGACCGCTACGAGGGTGCACAAAGGCCGCGTACCCGTCCGGCAACGCAATCGCCACCCCCGTCGGCACAAGTTGCCGCTCCCCCGGCTGCAACGTCACTGCCTGCGCTGCATAGAGATCGGCGCCGGCGTCCCCCGGATGCGCGTAAGTCGGCGCGGGGAGTTCCGGATCGAGTTGCTGAATCAGCACCTGAACGTCATGCGGCCGAGGGGAACTGTTCGTGGTCATGGACTGACGTCCAAGTGAAGCCACGGAGCACTGGCGTCCGCTTCACGTTCAGCAGTGGTTCGCTCGACGTCCTCTGGGCGACCATTCTGCTGGAAGTGCTCTAACCCAACTTGCACGAACAATGCGGCCGCCTCCAACACGACCGGGCCATCGGCACCACCCAATCGGCCGACTGCGCGGGTGTACACCTTGCGGCCCTCAACTCCGGTGATCTTCCCGTCAATGTGCAGAATCTGCCCGACCGGAACGGGACGACGGAAGTCGGTCTCCAATCGCGCAGTCACCGCAGGAACCCGTAGCAGCCAGTTGAGCGCCCCAAGGGCCTCATCGAACGCCGCCGCCAGCAGGCCACCGTGGGCGAGTCCCGGCGCACCCTGGTGGTGCTCCGTCACCTCAAACTCGGCGCTGATTCCCAGACCCTCGGTGGCATAGACCCGCATATGCAGCCCCGTCGGATGATCGTCTCCACATCCGAAACAACGTGGGTAGTGACTGCCGATCTCCGCTCCCGGCTCAGGTGCCTGCGGGTGCCGGGTGGGAAGCGTCGCCGAATCTGACGGATCAGTCGGCAGGGAGTAGGTGGCCACCACCCAAGGCTAGTTGCAGGCCCGTGGCACGCTAGAGGCATGTCACCCGACCCAGGGCCAATCGTTGGCAACGAATCAGTGGATTCGCCAGGCAGCGCTGCGTCCAAAGACGGCCCGCGCTATCGGGAGCACTTGGGTGCACCCGGGTGGGCGTGGCTGGTGATGTTTGTGCTCGTGTTGTCACTGACGCTGGCCTTTTGGGTTCCACTCGGCGCGGTCGCCGGCATCTGTTGCCTCGTCCTCGGCTCCGCGCTAGTGGTCTGGCTACTGATCACGACAGCGCCCACCGTCGTCGTCGCCAACCGCGAACTGCGAATCGGGCGAGTACATATCGACGCCGACTACATCGGTTTGGTGGCGACCTTGGACGAGAAAGCGACTGCTGATGCTCGGGGGGCCAACGCCGACCCGCGCGCATTCACGATCCTGCGTCCACTGACTGCCAAGGAATCGGTCTCCCTCGAAATCCTCGACGACGAAGATCCACATCCCTATTGGCTGGTGAGCTCACGCGATCCACAGGCGCTGGGCCAGGCGATTCGTGCGGCTCAGCAAGCGAGCGTGTCGTCGGCCACTGCTTCCCCAGGTTGATCGGTCGCCCTTCACACGGACAGGACGTCGGGAGTTCCGCTGCAGTAGGGTTCGACCCGAAACTTCGACCAGAACGCGATGGAGGATTTCCGTGTCCGCAATACCTGCACAAGTTGTAGCTCCCCTAGCCGCGATGGGCGCCACTTGGGTGGTTCGCAAAGCTATGTCGTCGGCATACGCTCGTCGAACCGGTCATCTGCCGCCTCAGGCCGACGACATGGAAGTTTCACTGGGAAAGGTGTTGCTCTGGTCTGTCGCAACGTCAGCCATCTCCGTCACAGTGGAAGTCGTCATCATCCGGGTGGTCTCGCGGTACTCAGCTAACCAGGAGCTCGCATCGTTCAAGGAGCAGGACGCGATCACGGGTTGAGACTTCCGCCCAGTTCGTCGGCCTAGAATTGGGCCGCACAAAGGTTCTTAGGTGCACTCAGTGCAAACCGGCATGCCATTGATCTCTTTGGCCAACTGGCTGCGGTGGTGTACAAGGAAGCAAACGGAGCAAGTGAACTCGTCCTCTTGCCGGGGCAGCACTCGGACCGTCAACGACTCATCTGACAGGTCGGCTCCTGGCAGTTCCAGGTTCTCAGCCAGTTCCGTTTCGTCGACGTCGACGGTTGAAGCTGCCTTGTCAGCGCGGCGCGCTTTCAGCTCTTCGAGGCTGTCCTCGGCGAGCTCCTCATCTGTCTTACGCGGCGCGTCATAGTCGGTCGCCATCTTGCGGGCCCCACGCTTTCGGAAGTTTGCGGAACGCACTCTGCGCCCTGCTGGTCGGTGAGAACAACACAAACCCGGAGTTGATTCCCGCGTCTGTGGTGTGGAGCGCCAGATTGTGCCTCATTCGGGTACCACTTCGCAGCCCGGGGTCGATCCGGCGTGTTGCCGACTGCCGAATTGGTGCCCGCAAGAGCATTCGGGCCGCTGAATATGGTGTTCTGTCCCTATGCCTCTGTATGCCCTGGGAGACCGCACTCCCACCATTGACCCTTCGGCGTTCATCCACCCAGACGCGGTTCTGATTGGCAATGTGATCGTGGGTGCGGAGTCATCAGTCTGGCCGACAGCGGTACTGCGAGGTGACCACGGAACCGTTCGAGTTGGGTCCCAGACATCTGTCCAGGACGGAACAATCGTTCACTGCACGTCAACACTGGACACGGTGATCGGCGATCGGTGCACCGTCGGGCACAACGTCCACCTCGAGGGCTGCACGATCGAGGACGACTGCCTCATCGGGTCTGGGTCGGTCGTGCTCCACGAGGCACGAATTCGATCCGGCGCGCTGGTTGGCGCTCAGGCCCTCGTCCCCAACGGCATGGAGGTTCCCTCCGGTGCGATGGCACTCGGAGTGCCGGCGAAAATCCGTGAGAACTCGGTGCACAAGGAACTCCTTGAGCACGCCGCAGAGGTCTACGTCCGCAACGCCCACTGGTACAACGCTGAGCTTCGCCGCCTCGACTAGACCGGGCTGTCCGCCCCAAGTGCCTTGAGACGGTCATGGAACTTGGCAAAGAGTTCCGGGTTCGCCGCGATCGTCAGATCAGGGTTAGGCTCGCGTCCATCGAGCCCGGCCAGCACAACGCCCACCTCAGCAGTCACCACCGATGCCGCGGTGAAGTCCCAAGGGTTCAATCCCTTCTCATAGAAGGCGTCAACCTTGCCGTCGGCGACCCAACAAATATCAACGGCAGCCGATCCTGCCCGGCGAATGTCCCGAATCTCCGGCAACAGTTCGCGCAGAATCTCCGCCTGAAACGCGCGCCGCGGCGCCGCGTAGCCAAAACCGGTCGCGGTCAGCGCCATGGACATGTCGGTGACAGTTGAGGGAACAACAGGTTCCGTGCTGTCTTCGGTCTCGCGAAACGCACCCATTCCCTTCGCGGCGTAGTAGGTCACGCCATACGTCGGCGCCGCGACAACTCCGACAATCGGGTCCCCCTCGTACTCCAAGCCGACGCACACCGACCAGCCAGGAAGCCCGTACAGGTAGTTGACTGTCCCGTCGATTGGATCGATCACCCAGCGAAAGCCAGAAGTACCCGGACGGTCCGCCCCTTCTTCTCCCAGCACCCCGTCCATCTCACGTCCATCAAGCAGGAAGGACACCAGCAATTGCTCGCTGCGCCTATCCATGATCGTGACCGCATCCGTGGGCGTGCTCTTTGCCTCGACAGCCAGGTCCGTCGGCGGGCTGAGCAGCAGTTCGCTAGCTGCTCTCGCTGCCGCGCGGGCGCGTTCGAGTAGCTGCCCGAGCAGATCATCAGTCAGCGTGGTCATGAACCCGCTCCGCACAATGCCGGACGGTCTGCTCGCGGATTCGCGCAGCAACCAACTGGACACGCGTCTGGGGCTGGTCCCCATGGCGCCATTGCGATCCGATCCGACGTCGGGACCCCAGACTCCCGCTCGCGAACCAAACCCGCCAATGCGGCGACGAACCTGGGGTCGCATCCGACTGTCTTCGCGCGTGCAGCGCTGAGCCCTATTTCCTTGGCGTGGGCCATTGCCACCGTGTCGAGATCCCACATCACTTCCATGTGGTCTGACATGAATCCGATCGGAACGATCACAACAGCCTTTGCCCCCTGCTCCTTCACGTCATCGAGGTGTTCGCTGATGTCCGGCTCCAGCCAGGGCATCGTTGGCGGCCCTGATCGCGATTGAAAGACCAGCTGCCACGGAATCTCCGCGGCCAACGTGTTCGCGACGTTTGAGGCGATCGTGCGGGCAACAAACTCGTGCTGCTGCACGTACATGTTGCCGCCAAGCGTCGGATCGCCACTTGATGCAGCTTGACCAATGGGGATCGAGTGCGTCGTGAAGGCGATTCGAACATCGGACGATTCCACTGCCGCCAAGCTACGCACGGACGCAAGGACGTTGTCGGTCATCACGTCGATGAAGGCTGGCTGATCGAACCAGCGCCGGATCTTGCACAGCTCAGGTGCGGGACCCGCGCCGTCGGACTCAACGTCGGCGACAGCATCAAAGAGGTTTTCTCGATACTGCCGACATCCGGAGTAGGACGAGTAGCCACTCGTGATCACCACCGCCGCGCGACGGATGCCGTCCGCACGCATTTGCCGCAAGGCCTCGGACAACAGCGGATCCCAGTTCCGATTCCCCCAATAGACCGGAAGGTGGGCGTCTGCCCCGACTGTGACTCCCTGATTGAGCTCAGCTTCCAGGGCGCTTCGCAGTTGTCGGTTTTGCGCGTTGATGGGCGAGACTCCCCCAAAGGCCTGGTACTGCCGCGCCACTGCAGCCAACCGTTCTGGGGGAATTCCACGTCCTGCTGTAACCCGTTCCAAGAAGGGCATGACGTCGGCCGGACCTTCCGGACCCCCGAATGAGAGAAGGAGCACTGCGTCGAATGGGGACATGCAGATGATTCTGCTCCCTGACCGATGCGCAAAAGCAGTTACCCTGCCGTGACCGAACTTTCAGCTCGACCCTGACGCGAGCATCCCTTGAGTGAGCAAAGGACAGTGGGCCCGTGACACGGAAATGGCACAACTGGGCGAGAACAGCATCTGCATCCCCCGCTGAGGTGATTGCCGCGACCGATCCGCAGCAACTAGCTGGGATCGTGCGCAGCGCTGCGACAGACGGGCGAACCGTCCGCATGATCGGGTCCGGTCACTCTTTTACGCCGACCGCGGTGGCGAACGACATCCAGTTGACGCCCGGCCAACTCACGAAAGTCCGAAGAGTCGATGTCGAAGCTGGGCGAATCACAGTCGAAGCGGGAATTGATCTGACGACGTTGTGCAAGGTGCTAGATGCAAATGGTCTGGCGCTGTCGAACATGGGTGACGTGCGGGTCCAAACCCTCGCCGGGGCCCTGCAAACCGGTACCCACGGCACGGGCCGCGCCACCGGCACCTTCGCCGACATGGTTGTTGAGCTTGAACTCATCCTCGGCGACGGGTCAATCGTGACCGTCAATGCCGACAACGACCCCGCCTTGTTCAACAGCGCGCGCGTTGGCCTAGGAGCATTCGGCCTTGTCACCGCGATCACGCTCGCGGTTGAGCCCCGGTTCCGGCTGCACGCGCACGAGTTCCCGGCAACGGTCGACGAAGTCGACGCGTCGTTCGATTCGTGGACCGCTGCACACGACCACGTTGAGTTCTACTGGTTCCCGCACACGGACAAATGCCTGGTCAAGCACAACGACCGCACCTACGCCGACGCTGCGCCGCCCGGGAAGTTTGCCTACTGGTGGGAGGAGGAGTTTCTCTCGAACACAGTATTCGGCGCGATGTGCAAGTTCGGCAGGGCGGCGCCCGGGTACGTCCCCGTCCTGAATAAGGTCGCCGGAAGGGTGCTCTCCGAACGCGACTACACCAACGACTCATGGCTGGTGTTCACGTCTCCGCGCAACGTCCGATTCAAGGAGATGGAGTACTCGCTTCCGCGGTCATCTCTGATTCCGGCACTTACCCGGATTCGGAAATTGATCGACGACCGCCACTGGCGGATTTCGTTTCCCGTGGAGGTCCGGTCAGTGCCTGCAGACACCTCGTGGTTGTCACCAGCGACTGAACGCGACACTGGATACTTGGCCTTCCATGCCTTCGATCGCACCGATCACGACTGGTTCGCTGATGTCGAACAGGTACTGCGCGAGTACAACGGAAGACCCCATTGGGGGAAGATGCATACGAGAAGCCATGATGACCTGGCGGCGGCGTACCCCAGGTGGGAAGACGCACTGCGTGTTCGGGATCGGGTCGATCCGCAACGAGTCTTTGCCAACGACTACACAAGAACCGTTCTTGGGGAGTGAATGTGTCCGACGAGCAGCAGCCAACGAGGAGCCACACTGTGCGGGAATTGTCCTTCATGGGCCCCTCAAACGACGGCAAGCGTCTACTACTCGTCGCTGAGGACGGCACGCAGTTTGAGCTACCAGTCGATTCCCGCTTGATCTCAGTCGTCTCACGGGAGCACGGCACTACCTCTGCAACCCGGACCACGCCCAAGCCCAACGCCATGCCGACTCCGCGTGAGATCCAAGACCAGGTGCGCCACGGAGCGGCTGTGGAGGACATCGCCGCCGCGGCTGGCGTGAGTGCCGAGGACGTCTCGAAGTTTGCCTATCCGGTGATCACCGAACGTGCCCATGTCGCCGACCAAGCGCGGGAGGCGCGTGTGCGCGTCGGAAGCGAACACATCACGCTGGAAGATGCAGTGCTGGATCGCGTGAAGCCGCGCGCAGTCGACCCCCGACTCATTCGCTGGGACGCCTGGCGAATCGAAGGCACCACTTGGACAGTGGTCGTGGCCTACCCGGCAGCTCAGGGCGACCGAACGGCGACGTTCTCGTTCAACAGTTCCGACAAGTCGATTTCGGCAAATGACGATGAGGCACGCTGGTTGTTGGAGATTGGCGAGACGCCAACCCCCGCGGCAGCAGTTTCCGGATCTACTGAACCAGAGCGGCCACGACCTCACGTCGTGCCAGCCTCACCGAACCGGCCGGTAGCCCAAGCCGATCCGGAACATTCACCGGAGAGCCCGCAGGAATCGGACAGCGCTCCCCAGGCTCGGTCGTGGGATCGCGCACACCCCGCCGCCAAAGCCCACGAGCGCCGAGAGGCGAATGGAGACTCCCGCACCAGCTCCCAGGAGGAGGCACCACCTTCGACGCCGCGAGTCAACCCCGAACACCCAGCCGCGTCGTCGACGACTCCGGCCGGAACGTCAGCACCCAATGCGGAGCCGAAGCCGACAACCATCGCTAACGACGCGCCATCAGAGGACTCAAGGGAAGCGGCGCCCCAGTGGGAGGAACTCCTGTTCGGGTCGCCCCAGAATGAGGATCCGAGCTAGCGCTCATCCGCCTGACGGTCGCGAGAGGTTCTAGCGAAGACGTTCGGCAGTCGACTTGGACAGTGCCTCCGAGAAGGCGAGCAGCCGCTGGACGCCGTCAGCACCATCGGCCGCCGCCGACACTCGCAACGACAGATCGTCATTGGCCGACGATCCAGTGAAGCCGTGATCGGCCTCGCACGATGGGTCCCCACACGTCGCCGGTTCAAGGTCGATCCGGCTCACTGCACCCCACCCGATGGTCAGCATCACCTCGGTGGGAGCCGTGGACGGGGAATAGGTCGCAGGATCAGGAACCACTCTGGTGACCACCACTGAGTCAACTTTCTCTAGCCTCACCGCTTCCGTGGAGGCCGACGCCGACGATGGTTCCTTTGCCCCGTCCGGCGCGCCGTGTTCATCAACGTGGGCGACAATCAGGCGGGTCGCCGTTAGCGCCAAAACAGTGATGTGGCGGCGGAGTTCGTCCCGGTCGAACGTCGCCTCATGATGCACCGCGTAGGCCAAGAGTTCTTCACCAGACACGGCAGTGGCCAAGGAGTCGGCGACGAGCGTGGGGTAGTAACCGGTGCGCTCAATGTCGGTGCGCAATTGACGAGCAACTGATGTGGTTTCAACCATTGGACGATTCTCCCACTCGTTGACCTGAATGGGTCGCAGTAGTCCACATCAGAGCAGCCGACGCGCTTCCAGGTCCGTGCGAGCCAACGGCCGCGCCACCCGCCCGGTTGCTGCCAGAACAGCGACACCCTTGGTATGGGCGACGATCGGGTTGAGCTCCAACACGGCCACTTCCGGCAGGTCGTCGGCAAGTTGCCCTAGCCGCGCAACTAGGTCTTCCAGGGCTTCGAGGTCAACGGCGTCCGGCACCGTTGTGTCAAGCAGTGTGCCGCCAGTCAACAATGCCGCTGACTTGGGCGCGCGGACCATAGCGCGGGCGTCTTCGTCGGTCAGTGGAGGGATCCGGTAGGCAACATCGCTGAGAACCTCCGGGAACACCCCGCCGAGCCGGAAGGACACCACCGGGCCAAAAAGCGGGTCCTCAGTTGTCGCAGCAACGCAGGCGACGCCCGGTGGTGCCATCCGCTGCACCACCAGGCGGCCACTCGCCTCTGGCGGCAACGTCGCGCTCATGGATAGGTACGTGGTTCGCAGGGCCTGTTCGTTCTCCAGCGTCAGCCGCAGCCCACCCAGATCACTGCGGTGAACAAGCTTTTGCGACGACGATTTCAAAACAACCGGAAAGCCAAGCTCCTGAGCGGCAGCAACTGCCTCGTCCTCTGAGCCCACCGACACCGCAGGCCACACTTCGATCCCGTAGCTGCTCAGGATCTGTTCGATGATTTCCGGGGTGAGGCGGCTACTGGTGTCGGGCTGTTCGGCGGCGGCAACCGCGTCAACCGCCAATTCGTGGGCGCGATTTCGCTCCAACCCACTCCACTGGGGAACCCTGCCCCGTGGCGCCGCAAGCCAATCCGAGTAGTCCACGACCGAACGCAGCGCGCGCAGGGCATCCTCAACGTCCGCGAAGATTGGAACCGAGCCATGGCCGGGCATCCCGTAGTGAGTGCGATCCACCACGAGCAGCCCCGATCGGCTCGCAAGTTCAACTGAGAGCACGGGCTTGGTTGCGGCCCGCGCCTGGCGAACAATGCTTTCGGCAAGCGCCGCGTCACTACCGATCATCGGAGGCACATGCGTCACGACCAGTGCGTCGACGCCTGGATCGTCGATGACTTCCTTGACCACCAGCTCGTGCGCCTCGGGCGATGAAGAGGGCTCGACGATGCGAACCGGACCGACCGGATCCAGCCCCAGCGACGAACTGGAATCCAGGGCGAGCAAGCCGAGTGCATCGGAGTCTGAAACGAAGCCGACGCGGTTACCTGCGGGCCTCGGTTGGTAAGCGAGCAGGCCCGCAAGGTCAAGCATCTCGCTCAGACTGTCCACCTGAATGACGCCGGCCTGGCGAAACATCGCGTCGACCGCCTCTGGCGCTAGGTCCGTCCGTCTCACAGCGTGACCCAGTGGCAGCGCCTGCGACGAACGTCCGGCCCGGACCACGACGACCGGTTTCCGCCTGCCAAGCCGCCGCGCAATACGGGTGAACTTGCGAGGATTGCCGGTGCTTTCCAGGTACAGCAGGACGAGCGCCGTTGAATCGTCGTCTTCCCAGTACTGCATCATGTCGTTAGCCGAAACGTCGGCTCTGTTCCCCGCCGAGATGAAGGTGGAAACACCCAGGCCGCGGCGCCCGGCCTCGGCGAGAATCGCCGAACCGAATGCTCCTGTCTGGGTGAAGAAACCGATGCGTCCACGTTTTGGCATCTCCGGCACCAGCGACGCATTGAGCCGGACACCTGGATCCGTATTGATCAGACCCAGCGCGTTCGGTCCGATCAGCCGAATTCCGAACTCCCTGATGCGCCGGACCAGAGCTTGCTGGCGGCTGTAGTCATGATCAGTGATGAAATTGCCGGTGACCAGGACGATCCCGCGGACGGAGCGCTCGGCGCACTCGTCGATTGCAGCTTCTACCTGTTCGGGCAGCAGCGCCATCACGACAAGATCGACGGTGTCGCCAACGGCGGAAAGGCTCTGGTAACCCTCGACGCCTTCGAGCCCCTGACCGCCAGGACTCACGATCCCCAGGTGGCCCTCAAAGCCACCGGCCCGTAAGTTCAGCGCGACGTTTGGTCCGGGCGCACCTTCGGAGACGTCATCGCAAAGTACCGCGATCGACCGCGGCGCCACCAACAGTTGGATCGACAGCGACTCGGCGCGATGCTCGCGAGATCGGGCCACCTTGCGCGACTTGAAAGTGGGATCGATATCGAAGTCGAGCAGCACAATGCCCTCTTCGACTTCCTGACTCGGCGTATATCCCGCCGCGGCGAACGTGGCCAACATCTTCTTGTTCCCGGACAGCACCTCGGCGCGGAACCGATGAAATCCGTTCTCTCGAGCAACGGCCGCAAGGTGCTCAAGCAATACCGAACCCAAGCCCCGGCCCTGGTGTTCGTCGCTGATCGTGAACGCAATTTCCGCCTCGGCCCGCGCCACGCTGTCGTACGCCCCAACCCCGACGACTTTGCCTCCCACTAGCGCGAGCAAGCCCACATGGTCTCGATAGTCGGCCTGCAGCAGTCTTTCGATATCGCGAGCCATCAGTTCCTGGCTTGCGGTGAAGAAACGCATGTAGAGAGTCTCTTCAGACAGGCCCTGATGGAATTCTTCAAGCGCAGCCGCATCACCAGGTCGGATCGGCCGAATGTGGCAGGTCCGACCGTCCCGTAGAACGACGTCTGCCTCCCAATGCGCCGGGTAGGTTGGCGCTGGTGGCGCGTCAGCGCCGTCTGCCTCTGTCCCCGCTCCAGCACTCATCAAGGGCACGCTACCGCCTTCGAGATGCGCCTGTCAGAGCACCCGCGAGGCGCTGCTCCCAACGGACCAAACATCGCGCTCAGGCGCCAGCTCGTACCGGAAAGCCGGTGTCGGTGAACGGTGAAGCGGGCCAGACGATAGAGAATCAACGGTTGTGGCCCGCCGTACTCAGACAGATGAGCCGATCCCGGCTCCCGAGCGAATCGTCGACATTGATGTCGCGGACGAAATGCGCGGCAGTTTCCTTGAGTACGCGTACTCCGTCATCTACTCCCGAGCGCTCCCCGATGCGCGAGACGGATTGAAACCCGTTCAACGCCGGATCCTCTATCAAATGGCCGAGATGGGGCTGAGGCCCGATCGCGGCCACGTAAAGAGCGCGCGCGTCGTTGGCGAAGTCATGGGTCGGCTCCATCCGCACGGAGACTCGGCGATCTACGACGCGCTCGTACGAATGGCACAACCCTTCTCTTTGCGCCTGCCCCTGATCGATGGACACGGCAACTTCGGTTCACTTGATGACGGTCCAGCGGCCATGCGCTACACCGAGTGTCGCCTCGCGCCCGCCGCTGAGACCGTCACCACGAGTCTGAATGAAGATGTCGTGGACTACGTGGCCAATTACGACGGCCGCGAACTTGAACCGGTTGTCATGCCAGCATCGGTGCCGCTGTTGCTGGTGAACGGCGCATCCGGAATTGCGGTGGGAATGGCAACCAACATGCCGCCGCACAATCTCGGCGAGGTCTGCGCCGCGGCCAAACTGCTCCTGCGAAAGCCGCGAACGAAGCTCGACGAACTGATGGAACTGGTCCCCGGACCAGACTTGCCGAATGGTGGCCAGATCGTCGGGTTGGACGGCATCAGGGATGCCTACACAACCGGAAAGGGATCGTTCCGAATGCGCGCGGCGACGCGAATCGAGCAGGTCTCTACCCGACGCAAAGGGATCGTCATCACCGCGCTTCCCTACGGTGTTGGGCCAGAGCGAGTCATCGAGAAGGTCAAGGAGCTCGTTGTCTCCAAGAAGCTCGACGGCATTCGCGATCTGACCGACCTGACTGATGGCGAACACGGCCTGCACCTTGTCGTTGAGATCAAGAACGGGTTCTCACCGGAGGCCGTGCGCGACAAACTGTTCCGGCTCACACCACTTGAGGAATCCTTCAACGTCAACAACGTCGCCCTCGTCGAGGGTCAGCCCAAGACCCTCGGGCTCATCGACATGCTCCGAGTGTTCCTCGACCACCGTGTCGAAGTGGTGACACGCCGGTCGGAATTCCGACGGACCAAGGCCACCGATCGACTACACCTCGTCGAAGGCCTCCTGATCGCCTCGCTCAACATCGACGAAGTCGTGGCCGTGATCCGGTCCAGCGATGACGCGGTGATCGCCAAGGATCGCCTGAAGTCGGTGTTCGACCTCTCTGACCTGCAAGCCACGCACATCCTCGACATGCCCCTGCGGCGCTTGACGAAGTACTCCCGGCTCGAGTTGGAGAACGAGAAGGCGAATCTGGACAGCACCATCGCCGAACTCACGGAGATTCTGGAAAACCCACGGATCCTGCAGAAGCTGGTGATTAGCGAGATCGACGCAGCAGCTGCCGCCCATGCCACCCCACGCCGGACGGTGCTGCTGGACGGAGACACTGTTGTCACGGTTCCAGACTCTCTGGAGGTCCCCAACGAACCGTGTCGCGTCGTGCTCACCGCCCAGGGGCTCCTCGCGCGCACCGACGAGTCGCAGGAACGCTCGACAGGTGACGGTGAGCTTGGCCTGACGGCGATCGCCAGCACCGTCGGCACCACAACGCGCGGGACGGTCGGAGTGGTTACGTCGGCTGGACGCGCTCACCGCGTCGAAGTGCTGGAACTCCCAATGACGTCTACCGGTCACTCAATCGCAGGAGCGCCGGTCAGCGAGTACTGCTCACTTGATCGAGGTGAGTCCCCGGTGGGGCTCATGGCGATCTCGGCACCTGGGGCTGGAGAGTTCGGTCAGGATGACGGTTCGGCGGCTGCGACCGTGACGGCAATCGGCACTGCCCAAGGCATCGTCAAGCGAATCAACGACGACGTGCCTGCCGGAAAGGACATCTGGGAGGTCATTTCCCTCAAGCCTTCCGACCGGGTCGTAGCAGCCATGGAATGCACCAACGACGATCACCTGATCTTCATCACCTCCGACGCCCAACTTCTGCACTTCCAGGCGGATGCCGTTCGACCGCAGGGCCGAAGTGCAGGAGGGATGGCGGGCATCAGGCTCGCGCCTGACGCCCAGGTCGTCTTCTTCGGCGCCGTCACTCCCACCGCCACGAATGTCGTCGTCACTGTCGCCGGGTCACTCGGCCAACTCAGTGGGACCGGTGCCTCCACCATCAAGCTGACCGAGCTTTCGGCATTTCCACCAAAGGGCCGCGCCACCGGCGGAGTTCGATGTCACCGGCTCATCAAGGGTGAGGACGCGATCTTGCTCGCCTGGGCGGGTCAATCCCCCGCCAGGGGCGAGACTGGGGCGGGCAAGGCCATCGAGTTGCCGTCCGAATTGAAGTCGCGTGACGCCTCTGGCGACCGCATCAAAACCACCATTGCCGCGATTGGCGGCTCGCGCTAGTGAAGTCCGCCGAGTCCAGCAACTGCTCGGCATCGGCCGCAGCCGCAAGCGAACCCTTGTCAGGAACCGCGCCGCTGGCCAAGGCCTGGCTTGCCATCGAGCAAGCCGGACCTTTTGGGCACGACGCACTAACCCAGAGCCACTTTCCGCGGGATGTGGCTCTGGAATTGCTCAAGCGGCTTGACGGAACGGGGGTCCGGCCCGCCCTTGTCCGACGGGTGGGAAGACACGCAGACAACCACGCTGTCACAGCGCAGCGACGGATCTACCTGGCCGCGAGCGAGCCGGGAAAGTCCGGGCTGGCCACCGCCACGATCGACAACCCGGCCGCTCTGCTCGACATCGACCTTCGGGCGCTGGCAGCCGGTGATCTCGCCAGCGCCTGGGGGCAGGCCCAGCCGTCAGGTGGGCCACTGCTGCTCGTGTGCACTCACGCCAAACGAGATCTCTGCTGCGCCAAGTACGGCCGCCCACTCGCCCATGACTTGAACCGGCGGGTCGGCGTTGACGACGTGATCTGGGAGACGTCACATCTCGGGGGTCACCGGTTCGCGGCAACCGCCGTCCAACTCCCTCATGGCTGGGTGCACGGTCGCCTTGACGTCCCCAACGCAATCGCCGTTCTGGACGGCGCGGGGCTGGACTCGGGAACCGTTCCGATCAGTCACGCCCGCGGACGGAGCAGCCTCAGTGCGTCAGCGCAAGCGGCCGACATCTGTGTGCGGACCTCACAGGGAATCAGCGGTATTGACGACACCCGGGTTGCCCAGGTGACCGATGATCTCTTCGATGTCACGGTGCACGACGTCGCCTCCTATCGGGTTTCGGTGACGTCGATTGAGCTTGAGACCCCGCGCCGTGAGTCATGTGCAAAACCTCCGGTCTTGGGTCGTGTCTTCCAAACAACAATCCTGTGACGAACACCACCTAATCGACCCCGCCTTCAGACCCCCCGAAACGGGTGCACTTACGGTCGTCAACAACGCGAAATAGCTTCATGTTCACAAGCCAGTGAATTGAAGTGCGTGCGGACCTACTGCGGCCAGATTCCCCATGGCAGCGTAGGAAAACCGGCTCCACGGCATCAGAGTCTGATGCGGGACCCGCCAGGTGGTGTGCGTTAGCTGCCGGGCACTGGTTTCGAGTCGGTCGTGGCGAGCGCGGCCCGGGTGACCAGAACCCGCCGACGTAACGACCCCCACACGCTCATCGACAGCAGCACGTCGCCGAACGGTGCTGTGTGCTGTCATGGAACCACCAGGATCACTGTGATTCGTAATAACTCACGCCGTATTGCCATGGGCGCAACCGCCCTCTGCCTCACTGGTGCCGCTGCAGTTGCCACAACCAGCATCGGAAATAGTGCGACCGCAGCCGGAGCCGAGATCTCCCCGGTCGCCGCCCAGGCACCTGCCGCAATCACACCAGCTCAGATTCGAGCAGAAACAATCAAGAAGTACGGAGTTCATCCGCTTCCCATTTCCGAACGCACGATCATCAAGTACAAGCTGAGCAAGAAGACGCTAAAGGACCTCGTTAAGGCCCGCAAGTTGGCCAAAACCGCAAAGGCCAAGCGCATTCGCAAGTGCGAAAGCGGCGGCAACTACAAGTCGATTGATAGCAGCGGCTACTACGGCGCATACCAGTTCGACCGTGGAACATGGTTGAGCAATGGTGGCGGTAGGTTCGGTCGCACCGCCAACAAGGCACCAGCGTGGGCGCAGGACTTGATCATGTACAAGACCTACAAGGCTCGCGGCTGGAGTCCGTGGACCTGCCAGTAGGTCTCTTGACGACCAACACCCCCGATGCAGCGCTTCGCCGCACCGGGGGTGTTGTTGTCTGCCGAGTGTGACGGTGCGGACGACCGCGAGTAGCGTTGACGCATGGGAACACTGCGGCTTGACCATGACAGCGGGACGCTGCGAATACGCACCACCGTTGAGGGTCGAGCCTCACGAATGGGGCATCGTCTGACGATCGAGGTCGCAGACTGGAGCGCAGAGGTTGAGTTAAGCGGACTCCAACCGACAACCGTCCATCTCACAGCGGATCTCACCTCGCTGCAGGTCATCTCCGGCGACGGCGGTGTCACTCCGATCAGCCCGGTCGACAAGGCCGCGATCAAGCGCAACGCGTTGAAGAGCGTCAATGCCGACAAACATCCCCAAGTCAGCTTTGCGGCAGACTCCTGCACCGCCACGGATGACGGATTCGAACTCAGCGGCCCGCTGACCATCAACGGCAAAGGCGCAGCCCACACTGTCCGGGTGGAAGTCACCGAGACCGAAAGTGGTTGGAAGGTTAGCGGCCGCTCTCCGGTAGTCCAGACGGACTTCTCGATCAAGCCCTACTCGCTGATGGTTGGGGCTTTGCGCGTGGGCGATGAAGTCTCTGTGGAATTCCAGGCGTCCTTCGGTTCTGACGCAATCGGAAGCTAAGGCCGACCTGACAGGCGCTACCTGAGTGCTTTGCGAAGTGAACGGCCCCGCCACCGACTCGCGCTATAGGCCAGGGCCTCGTCGACTTGAAGTTCCCGAGTCGAATTCCCAGCTCGAACGAACAGCGCACGCTTCTTCTCCTTGCCAGCCGAAACGATGACGGGCCGTGTTGCTGCCGGAACTCGCACCACACAAACATCAAGGCCGTCGACTTTCTCAAACTCGACCTGCACATTTGTCGTCGCGACCAGACCGATGGTCGTGCCCAGCCAATCGCGCAGCCATAGCTCGAAACGATCAAGATCTGGCTGCTTCATGAACTGCAGGTCCTTGTCCAGACCGACTGCCTCACCGTCGTCGTTCACCCCGATGAGCAGAACGCCGCCATCGGAGTTGGCGAATGCGGCGACGGTCTTTGCGATGACCAACTCGATTCGTTCATCGCGCTGTTTGCTGTGCAGGTTGTATCGGGCTGACGATTTGAACTCCACCTGCGCGGATTCGCCAGCGGCTATCAGTTCACCCGCGCTGGCGCTGGGGCGACGTTTGAACCACGCGTAACGATCAACAACCAGTAGAACCAAGATTGTGCCGATGAATGCGCCAATTCCGGTGGCCACCGGATCGGGATCGTCCGGACGCCCCATGATCAGACCGGCCACTCCCCCACCAATGATCGCGCCGACAATTCCGCACAACGTTGCCTCTGCGACCGTCAGACGGACCCTGGAGCGAAGAAGTTGCCGACCGACCAAACCCAGAATTAGCCCGAAGACCAGTGCGGTAGCGGCAGACTGCGCGAGCCTCAACTCAGTGCCTCCGGAATTCGATATCTGACGATGCGTCAAACGTGCGCTAGACGGGTGACTGGACACTGTGGACGCTCAGGTACCCGATCAGGGTGCCAGAGCGCACGCACGGCGGCGCGTACGACACAACGGACACCTTGACTAGCTGCGCGCGAGAACCTTCTTCAGGTAGCCGTACACAGCGATTCGGTGGGTTGGATTCTGGTGTTCGTCGCGCCAGAAGTTCCCGGCCGCGTTGTCCTCAGGAGTCGCACAGGTCGACAGCACAATTGCTGGCCGAGTCGGCTTCTTCCCGGGTGAGCCAGGAACCGCTGCGGTCTGCAGTGCCCGCGACTGCGCGCTGCGGAAGTTGATTGTTGTCTTCGACGACACCGCGTAGACAAACCGCGTCGCGCCCTGGTCGACGAAGATCTCATCCCCGGACTTCAACTCCGGAACCGTGCCCATGGGAGCACCTGCACTCGTTCGGTGCGCCGTAAGCAGCAGGTTTCCGACCTGACCCGGCGCCACTCCTCCCCATGATCCGCGCGGAGCGCCAGCGAGTCCACTGTCGTTGATTTCGGTTCCCCGGTCATCGTCCGGGACGCCGGAATAGGTCACAATCTTCAGCCGAGAGATGCCTGCTCCGGGCACAGACAGGTAGGCCGTCTGACTCGAGGGCTTCGGTGAGGTCATCTGGGGCGCCGGAGGCACGGCCGGCGCGGGCGCAGCGTTCGGCGTCTTGTTGGGGGTTTCAGCTGAAGCCGACGGCGTTCCTGCCGTCGCCGCAGGTGCGGCTACGGCTTCAGCACTCTGCTCCGCTGAAACACCGGAACAACCGGAAACCGCCACACACGCGAGTGCTGCGGCGCACGCCGCAGTTAGGCCAAGCCGCACAGACATTGCGTGCGCTCACCTCCGCCATCTCGAAATTCATCCCGTGGATTCGAAATAGGCTACGCGCACCCGCAGGGTTTCACGCCATTTCGGGTGTAACTCACTCTTCCAAGTCCGCCTAGGAAGCGGGTGGGTTGAGTGCGGCCTGCCAGTCAACAACCACCGACTGCGGATTCTGAATGCTGACCTTCACCGGCACATTCGAACCCGGGAACAGCAGTGGCAGCGCATGTGGCGGCGTTGGATTTCCCACCTGCACCTGGTACGGCTGACCGCCCTGCGGAATCACCGTCAGGACGAATGCGTGCATGTCCACACCCTCTGCGTTCTGCATGCCTAACGGCTGGGTCTGCACAATCACGGCCCGCGCCGAGTTTCCACTTGCCAAAATGTCTGCCGCCGATTCCTGGCCCGCCTGACGTGCGACCGTGACATTCGGCGGTGGGTTGCTGAAATCCAATGCGATCTTCGACAGGTCCTGAGGGTCCACCCGCACGGCGACCACTGTTGCCCCTGGGACGAACTGCGGGATGTAGACCTCCTGAACACGTTGCTTGCAGACCGCCTCGTACGGTGGTGTGTTGTCCAATGTCACTTCCACCCGGAACTCGCACGAACGCTCAACAAGCCCGTTGGCCACTTGCATGGTCGTTCCACCTGGCTGAACGGACAGAATGACTCCCCTGCCCGGGAGTCCAGTCTGGAGAAGTTTGGTGTCAACACCACCGGTCAATTTCGAAAAGAAGCCCATGACAGCAGTCTGCCGCCTGCAGCACCGTCGAGCAAGCCACCAGCAGATCGGTTGGCACGTCTAGGTGACGCAGCGCGAAGAATTCAGTTGCGGTTCACTCGTCCGCCGAATGGGAGTTCGGACTCAATTGCTTAGGACGCCAGGAAACTCTTCACGCTTGCCGTGATTTGGCGGCGTTCGGCCTGTGTGAAAGTGTGCGCGCAAACCTGTTCAACATTGCCCACGTACAACGAGATGTTGGACTGTTGCAGTTGCGCGTCTTGTCGCTGCGCATCGTTGGCATTCACTTGCCACAGCGAACTCAGTCCCTGAGCAAGGAGGCTTCGCTGTTGTGGGGTGAGCATTGGGCAGGCAGTGCTAACGACTGCGAGTGCTTGGTTGAGTGCAGCTTGAGATGGTCCGGCCCCGGACTTCGTCGAGGTTCCGACGGACGACGATGCGGAAGGTGGACCGACGACATCCATGCGTTCCGACGCCCCGTCAACTGAACACGCCGCGACCGCGATGAGTGCGATCGGCGTGGCGCCAACCAGAACCGAGCGCTTGAACTTCACACCATGAGCGTACGTTCCCAACTTCGCCCAGTCTCCGCATTTGTCGCCCAGATGGCCACCGCGCGCCGACGCCAGTGTGCGAGTCAGCCAGTCTCATGCGAGCGCGAGCGTTGCTCGGGCAAGTCGACGGTCAACCTTTCCGCGGAATGTGCACCTCTTCCGCGACTGGAGCGTGCTGCTCAACCCCCTGACCGGCCCCGGGCGATCAGCTTGCCAAGTTCCCAGACAACAAAAAGCACCACGGCCGGAGCCGCACCGATGAGCCACTGTGCCCCAGACAGACTGGTGGTTCCAAGCAGTCCTGGCAAGAAGACACCATAAGCGATCAGAAAGGCAAGAACGATCTCGACCAAAGCCGTGATATTGAGGGACTTGTTGTCGAATGTATCCTGACGCAGGATCGAAGCCTTTTCGTCACGGCTCTCAAACGCAGCGATGACAAGCATGAGGGAGAACGCCACCAATCCCATCGTGCTTGCGACATTCGACGCGCCGTATTGACTCTTTCCGAACACGATCAACAGATCTATCGCCAGGGACATGAATACGCCAACAAGTCCGACAGTCAGGATGACTGCCACGGTCATGATTGATGCCGCGCGCGGGCGCGGCTTGCGCTTCATCAGACCCGGAGTCTCCTTGTCCAGCCCCAGCGCGATACCGACGGGCGCAGTGATCAAGAAGTTGATCCAGAGAATCTGAACTGCCGAGAAGGGCTGCCCGCCTGCGATGTTGAGCAGACTCGCAAGGAGAAAGGTCACGACATAGGTGACCAACGCAACCAGCATGAAGCGGATGTACTTCAGCATGTTGTCGTAGAGCTTGCGCCCCTCTGAGACTGCCCGCACGATCGTTGCGAAGTTGTCGTCGGTGAGGATCATCCGGCCAGCATTCTTGGCAACTTGGGTTCCCGTGCCCATCGCGATTCCAATGTCCGCCGCCTTGATCGCTGGTGCGTCATTGACACCGTCACCCGTCATGGCGACGACATCCCCCTTCTTCCGAAGAGTCTCGACCATCAGAACCTTGTGTTCGGGGGCAACCCGTCCGACCACGCCAATGTCGTCGATGCGGTCAAGGCGATCTGTTTCAGACATCGCCGCCAATTCGGTACCGAGGATGGCCTCCCCAGGAATACCCAACTGCTTTGCGACAGCCGCCCCCGTGACCACATCGTCTCCGGTGACCATTCGCACGCGAATGTTGGCGTTCTGTGCGGATTTGACGGCATCCAAGGACTCGGCTCGGGGAGGATCAATCATACCGACGATTGCCGTCAACTGTAGGCCCTCGATCAGGGACAACAGGTCTCCCTTCGGATCGAAATCCTTGGGGTCAACGTCCCTCACCGCGGCGGCCATGATGCGTAGGCCTTTGCCTCCGAGGCGATCCATCTCCTGGTCAGCGCGCTTGGTCTGCGCCTCCCCCCACGGCACGGTCTCACCCTTTGCCAGTGCGGATGACGCCCGACCAATCACTGCTGGAGCGGCGCCCTTTACGAAGATCCTCACGACTGGGTTCCCTGACTCATCTTTCGCGTCGCAGAAGATAGCCATGAGCTTGTAGGTGGGATCGAAGGGCAAGGTCGTGATCCTGGGGTAGGCCTGTTGCGTACCTTCGATGTCGAGCTTCGCCTTGTGCCCGAGGACCAGAAGCGCGCCTTCGGTAGGGTCTCCTACCACCTTGCCATTCACGAGCCTTGCGTCATTTGCAATCAGGAAGGGCAGGATCGCTGCCTCGATGGTGTTGGTGTTTCCGACCGTGTGCTCCACTTCGCCATCGAGCCCGTATCCCATGCCGGAGATCGCATAGCGATCAGTTGGGTCAATGACGTCCGTCACCGTGACCTGGTTCATCGTGAGCGTGCCGGTCTTGTCGGAGTTGATCGCCGACGTTGAGCCCAGCGTCTCCACCGAGTCCAGACTCTTCACCACCGCGCCATGGGCGGCGAGATCCCGGGAACCGCTGGACAGGATCACCTGAAGGACCGTTGGCATGGCCATCGGAACGGCAGCAAGGGCCAAAGCGATTGCAGTGGTGAAGATGACCTGGGTCGATTCACCGCGGTAGATGCCGAGGGCAAACATGATCGCGATGGTCAGTCCCGCTGCAGCAGCGATCCACAACGTCAACGTGTCCAGCTGCTGCGTCAGCGGAGTCTTGAGTTTGGGTGCGGACTTCAACATCCCGGAAATCTTGCCGACGGCGGTACTTGCTCCAGTCCCCGTGACGACCATTACGCCACTGCCGTGGGTGACGGGGGTGTTCATAAACGCGATGTTCGACTGATCCCCCAGGACCGGGTTCTGGTCCGTGATGATCGCGGCGCCCTTCGATGCAGGAACGCTTTCGCCAGTGAGTGCCGACTCATCGATCTGCAGGGAGCTAGCCTCAATGATTCGCCCATCAGCGCAGACGTCATCGCCAGCGGCAAGCAGCACCACATCGCCGACGACTACCTTGTCGGCATCGACCTTGACCTCCGTACCGTCACGACGTACCCGGGCGCTCGTCTTAAGCATCGATTGCAGGGCGTTCATGGCGCTTTCCGCCTTGCCCTGCTGACGGAGCCCACCGAGCGCGTTGAGCGCGGTGATCGCTAAAACGGCCACTCCTGTGCGGATCTGACCGATGACGAGTGAGGCCACCGCAGCTGCGACCAGAATGATCTGCATGTAGCTCCGGTATTGGGCGAGGAACATCTTCCACCCAGCCGGCTGCTTCTCTGCGGGAAGGGCATTGGGCCCGTCATTCTTCAGCCTTTCGGCGGCCTGCGCCGCCGAAAGGCCTTGGACTGGATCAACTCCCAGCTTGGTCGCGACATCATCGGCTGAGAGCGCGTACCACCGTTCAGGACTCGCACCAGTGCCGACCGGATCCTGCTCTGTTGCTGTCATGACTGCTCCACCTTTAGAAGGGAGTAGGGATGTACCGAAGGGGCAGGTCCGGCTCCACGTACCCGCGGGCGCTCGGCTTCTTGGGCATCTTGACATCTGAATGTGGAACCGGTGTGTAGGGAATCTGGCTGAGCAAGTGGGAGATGATGTTCAGCCGCCCACGCTTCTTGTCGTCGTTGTTCACGACGAACCACGGCGCCCAGGCCGTGTCAGTAGCTTCGAACATGGCGTCCCGGGCCCGACAGTACGCATAGTGGCGGCTGTAGGACTTGAGGTCCGTCGGCGAGAGCTTCCAGATCTTGCGTGGGTCGTCAATTCTGTTCTCAAGACGACGGGTCTGCTCCTCGACGCTGACGTTGAGCCAGTACTTGATGACGATGATCCCGTTGTCGACCATCGCCTTCTCGACTCCCGGCGTCATGTCGAGGAACCGCTCGGCCTCGGCCTCAGTGCAGTAGCCCATTACCCGCTCGACACCTGCACGGTTGTACCAACTGCGGTCGAATATGGCGACCTCTCCAGCTGACGGGAAATGGGCCATGTACCGCTGGATGTACATCTGCGACTTCTCCCGCGGAGTCGGCGCGGGCAGCGCGATGTGCTTGAACACCCGCGGGTTTGTCCGCTCGGTGATACGACGGATTGTGCCGCCCTTACCCGCCGAGTCCAATCCCTCGAACACGATGCACAGCTTGGCGCCGGTCGACACAACCCACTCCTGCAATGCCACCAGCTCACCTTGGAGTCGCCGCATCTCCTTTTCGTATTCCTTCGTGGTCATCTTTCGTGGCTTTGACGCCTCCGCGCCAACCTGCGCGATACCTGCACTGCCCGCCACGTCGCTGGCGTGACGCTTCGACTTACCCTTCGTCTTCTTCTTTGCCATGTCAGTGCCTCCGATGGTGATAGCGGTCAGTGCGGCGAGACAGCGCCGGGCCAATCCGACCAGCTCGAAGCGCGAGCCTCAGCAAGAACCAGTAGGGCGTCCTTGACTGGTTCCGAAGTTGCCGGATTCCGGGCCCAGCCTAGGCCCGGAACTCCGACAGCCGAGCGGGTCGAAGGTCCTGAATGCGGGGAGACGCCGCGCGCTGCTGGATCTTGTTGGACTCGGCCCTGAAGCGTGTGGAACTTCGTCCGCAAGCATTCAGGAGAGGATCGCGAACCATTTGATGGACTGCCGCGGCATCCTTGAGTGAGTTGCCCGAAATTCCCGCGACATCGGGCTCTTGTCGGCGCACCTGCGCGCCTGGGCATCAGGTTCGGGATAACGTGTCCGGCGTGTCATCTCACACATGCGACATGATCATCATTGGAGCGGGGCCCACCGGGCTCTACGCCGCCTACTACGCAGGATTCCGCGGCTTCAGTGTCGCGATCATCGACGCACTACCCGAACCAGGTGGCCAGATCACTGCGATGTATCCGGAGAAGGACATCTTCGATGTGGCTGGTTTCCCTCAGGTCAAGGGCCGTGCACTGGTTGACGGACTCCTAGAGCAGGCCGATCAGTTCAAGCCTACCTACTTCTTGGGCGAGCAAGCCGTGACCCTGATCGACGATGAAACCGGAGTCACGGTTCAGACCGACGCGGGAACGTCTGTGCGCGCCAAGGCGATCGTCATCACGTCCGGGATTGGCTCCTTCAAGCCCCGGCCAATACCGATTGGTGAGGAATGGGTCGGCAAAGGCGTCGTCTATTTCGTTCCGCAGTTGGCTGGCCACACCGAGAAGGACGTGGTCATCATCGGTGGCGGTGATTCCGCCTTCGACTGGGCGTGGGCGCTCAAACCAATCGCCACATCGGTAACTCTCGTCCACCGCCGTGATCAGTTCCGAGCCCATGCCTCAATGGTCGACAAGGTTCGCGACGCGGGAGTTCGGCTGATCACCTCCGCCGAGATCTGTGACGCGCGCGGATCCGATGGCATCACTGAAGTTGACGTGAAATACAAGGCGGACGGCTCGATCGAAACACTCAAGGCCGACACTGTGGTCGCTGCGCTGGGTTTCATCGCAAACATCGGCCCGCTCGCCGACTGGGGCCTTGAACTTGAGAAGCGTCGACTCATCGTCGACACATCGATGCGAACCAACCATGAACGCGTCTACGCCGCCGGAGACATCACCACATATGCCGGAAAGGTTCCACTCATCTCGGTCGGTTTCGGAGAGGCCGCAACGGCAGTCAATAACGCGGCGCCGCTCGTCGATCCCACCCATGGGGTCTTCCCCGGTCACTCCTCTGGCGAATCGGCTGACTAACCCGCGCAGTCGCTGAACTGACCAGCGGAGCCCGGAGTGTCTTAGTCTTGTCTCGTGAACTACAAGCGAGCGCACATCCGCGAAATTGACGAGCACTTCCCCAAAGCCGCATTCGCCGACGTGATTGACGCCAACCAGGAATACGTCGCCAACTTCCATGACAGCCATTTGACCGGTCGCGCTGCCAAGGAGTTGGCAGTCGTGACCTGCATGGATTCACGAATCAACCCGCTAGCCGTACTGGGTATGGACGAGGGAGACGTCAAGATCCTTCGAAACGCCGGTGCCCGCGTCACAGACGACGTCCTGCGGACCCTGGTGCTGGCGAGCTACTTGCTGAACGTCAAGCGTGTGTTGGTCATGCCTCACACCGACTGCAAGATGGCCAGTGCAACCGAGGAGCAGATTCACGACACCATCGCAGAGGACTACGGAGTCGACATTCGAAGTATTGAGGTACGAGTTGTTCCCGACCAACAGGAAGCGCTCGAGCGCGACGTCATGCGAATCCGGGCGTATCCGTTCCTGCCGGAAGAGTTGATCGTCGGCGGCGCGATCTACGACGTGAAGACCGGAAAGCTCCTTCCGCAGGACGTTTAGAGCCTACTGACGGGGGTCTAGACGTCAATCCGATCGCGGTCGAGGTCCGCGGCACCCGCGATGATGAACTCCTTGCGCGGGGCAACTTCACTGCCCATCAGCAAGTCAAAGACCTGCGTGGCGGCGTCGACGTCTGATGCTGTGACTCGGCGCAGCAGTCGTGCTCGCGGATCCATGGTCGTCTCACGAAGCTGCTTCGCGTCCATCTCACCGAGGCCCTTAAACCGCTGAACGGGGTCCTTCACATTGCGCGCCTCGGTTCGCAACCTAGCGACAGTCTGGTGCATCTCGTCGTCGCTATAGGTGTAGATGACCTCCGCGGGCTTCGATCCCCGCCCACTCACCTCGATTCGGTGCAACGGCGGCACGGCCGCGAATACTCGGCCCGCCTCCAGCAACGGGCGCATATACCGATGAACAAGAGTGAGCAGTAGACAACGGATATGGGCGCCGTCCACATCGGCGTCCGCCATCAGAATGACCTTCCCGTAACGGACCGCTTCAAGGTCGAAGGTTCGCCCAGACCCAGCGCCAATCACTTGAATGATGGCGGCGCACTCAGCGTTCTTGAGCATGTCTCCCACGGCGGCCTTCTGCACGTTGAGGATCTTCCCCCTGATCGGCAGCAAAGCCTGCGTTGCCGAGTTTCGCGCCAACTTCGCGGTTCCTAGCGCCGAATCACCTTCGACGATGAAGAGCTCACTTTCTTCGCTGCTTGTGCTTCGGCAGTCGACCAGTTTCGCAGGCAGTGCCGACGACTCAAGCGCGGTCTTGCGGCGTGCCACGTCACGCTGTTGACGGGCAGCCAGCCGGACGCGTGCAGCATTGGCCACCTTGTCCAGCGCAGCGCGAGCGTAGGCCTTCGCACCGCGAGGCGGAGTCGCGAACCACGCTCCGAGTTGCTTGGACACGACACTGGAGACAATTCGTGACGCGGCTGGTGTTCCCAGCACCTCCTTGGTCTGACCTTCAAACTGCGGCTCCGGCACCCGGACAGTGATGACCGCCGTCATACCTTCCAGCACATCGTCTTTGATGACGTTGTCCTCACTGGCTTTGAGGATCTTTGCCGCCCGTAGTTGTTCGTTGAGCACCTTCGTGATCGATCTGTCGAATCCCGTCACATGGGTACCACCACTGGGGGTTGCGATCACGTTCACGAACGATTTGATGGTCGTGTCGTAGTTGTCATTCCAGCGCAACGCGATGTCCACCCCAAGCTCGCGCTCGACCTCCTGCGAGTGCATATGGCCCTTGGCATCGAGGACTGGAACGGTTTCGTGGAAGTGGCCTGAACCAGTGAGTCGAACGACCCCAGTAATTGGCTCCCCTGACGAGAGCGTGTCGGCGAACTCCGTGATTCCGCCGCTGAATCGGAAGGACTCCTCACGCGGTTCATCACTGCGCAGATCCTTGACAGTGATTGTGACCGTCGGGACGAGGAACGCGGTCTGCTTGGCTCGGGCAATCAACTTGTCGTAGGAGATCTCGGTATCTGAAGTGAACACCTGAGCATCGGGCCACCATCGAACCCGAGTACCTGTTCGAGTCCGCGGAACCTTGCCGACGATGTGAAGCCCTGACTTCTTGGTGAACGGCGCATCCGGGCCATCGCCTTCAAATATTCCCGTGACGCCGCGACGAAACGAAGCTCCGTGAGTCTTGCCACCACGATCGACTTGCGCATCGAGCCGGGCCGACAGCGCGTTGACAACACTTGCGCCGACTCCATGCAGTCCACCAGAGGCGGTGTAGGACCCCCCACCGAACTTGCCGCCGGCGTGAAGCTTCGTCATCACCAGCTCAATACCCGAGAGCCTGGATTTCTTTTCGGTATCGATCGGGATACCGCGGCCGTTGTCTTGGACCTCGACTGACCCATCCGGGTAGAGAATCACGACAATCTGCGTGCAGTGGCCAGCCAGCGCTTCATCGACGGAGTTGTCGACAATCTCCCAAAGGCAGTGCATGAGACCGCGCGAGTCAGTGGAGCCGATGTACATGCCTGGGCGCTTGCGAACAGCCTCCAGCCCCTCAAGCACCGAAAGGTTGCGCGCGGTGTAGTCCTGCGTTTTGGCTGCCACGAGGCCAAAGGCTACCTACCCGGCACCGGTGGCGGACGTAGCCGCACCGTCACGCATCCACGTCAACCTCCTGCACTCGGCGCGTCCGGATTTCAGGCCGAAAGAATGAGGCGTTCGTCACCAATCCAGCGTGTACGCCTTCAGCGAACTACTGATAGGCGGTGAACGGGAACGAAATCAAGGTGCGAGACTGTTAGTAGTACTGCACAGTAGGTATACATGAGCAGTACCCGGATATAGGAGGTGGACAGATGACGCCGACTTTGGCGCCCGCCGCTCCATTGACGGCCGCAGATCGTTGCGATCGTTGCGGCGCAACCGCATATGTTCGTGTTGTTATGCAATCCGGTGGTGAACTGCTGTTCTGCAGCCACCACGCGCGCAAGCACCTTGATGCGCTGCGCCCCCTGGCCGCTCGAATTGACGACGAGAGCGAGCGCCTCGACGCGGTCAACGCGCCGCAGCCCGCGGAATGACAACGGGCTGACGACTCGTCTGCTGTTAGCTATCTCCCCTTGAAATCCGGGGTGCGTCGCTGTCCGAAAGCGGTGATGCCCTCCTGGTAGTCATCGCTGGCCCACGCTGCTGCCCGCAGTCGTTCCAGTTGGGCGACCTGGTCATCAGTGTGGTTCGGCAGCGTAAGTGCCTGCGCTTCAGCCTTCACCGACCGCAAGGTCAGCGGAGCGAGTTCAGCAATCCGTGTTGCCAGCTGCCAACAGACCGCCGTCAACCGAACCTGATCTGGCACAAGGTGGTTCACAACCCCGAGCTCGTAGGCCCGGTGCGCCGTCAGCGGTGTGGCGGTAAAGAACATTTCCTTGACGATATGGACCGGAAGTGCCGCCAGGAAGCGGGAGATCCCCGCAGAGCTGTACGCCACGCCGAGTTTCGCGGGCGTGATGGCGAAAGTGCTCGATTCGAGGGCCACTACGATGTCGGCAGCCATCACGAGTTCACATGCACCGCCCCACACGCCACCTTCGACGCCCACGATCAGGGGCAGTGGGAATGCCGCAACGTCTTCCATCATCGCGGCCAAGGTGTTCTTCCAAGCGAGTGGATCGTTGTCACCCACCGGTAGTTCTGATATGTCATGACCAGCCGACCACACCTTGACGCCAGGCTCCGCGCGCAAGATAACGGCGCGTGAACCGGCGCCATATGCCTCACCGAGCACATGAACGAGTTCCGCACTCATGTTGGCGTTGAACGCATTGTGCTTTGAACTGTTGCGCATCGTCACTTCGGTGACGTGCTCGCGCCGCTCAACGCTGACGTACTCGTACCCCACAGGTTCGACTAGTCGAGGTAGTCGCGCAGAACCTGCGAACGGGACGGGTGGCGCAACTTCGACATGGTCTTGGACTCGATTTGGCGAATCCGCTCGCGGGTGACGCCATACACCTTGCCGATCTCATCGAGCGTCTTCGGCTGACCGTCGGTCAGTCCAAACCGCATCCGCACAACACCGGCTTCTCGTTCAGAGAGTGTGTCCAGAACGGACTCAAGTTGCTCCTGCAGGAGCGTGAAGCTCACCGCGTCGCTGGGCACAATCGCCTCGGAGTCCTCGATCAGGTCTCCGAACTCGCTATCGCCGTCCTCACCAAGTGGTGTATGCAGCGAGATCGGCTCACGACCGTACTTCTGGACCTCGACGACCTTCTCCGGGGTCATGTCGAGTTCCTTAGCCAATTCCTCCGGCGTCGGTTCCCTGCCAAGATCTTGAAGCATTTGGCGCTGAACCCGCGCCAGCTTGTTAATGACCTCAACCATGTGCACCGGAATCCGGATGGTTCGGGCCTGGTCGGCCATGGCGCGGGTGATCGCCTGTCGAATCCACCAGGTCGCGTAGGTCGAGAACTTGTAACCCTTGGTGTAGTCGAACTTCTCCACCGCTCGGATTAGGCCCAGGTTTCCTTCTTGGATCAGGTCCAAGAACAGCATCCCGCGGCCGGTGTAGCGCTTCGCGAGTGAAACGACGAGGCGCAGGTTGGCCTCGAGCAAATGGTTCTTCGCCCGGCGACCGTCTTCGGCGATCCATTCAAGATCCCCACGCAACCGGGACTCCTTCACCCCGGCCGCAAGCTTCTCCTCGGCGAACAGGCCGGCCTCGATGCGCTTAGCGAGTTCGACCTCTTGCTCCGCGTTGAGCAATGGCACCTTGCCGATTTGCTTGAGGTAGTCCTTGACCGGGTCCGCGGTCGCGCCTGCCTGGGTGACCTGCTGAACCGGTTCGTCGGTGTCATCAACGTCGGAAAGTACGAATCCCTCAGTCTTGGGCGTGCCCGGCTTCTTGGCACCAGCACCGCCACCGATCTCGGCGAGGTCATCGGCAAGTTCCTTCTCGAGTTCCTCCTCAAGCTTCGCCACCTCGGTGAGAGCGACTTCAACCACCTCGCCATCAGCTGCAACGACGACAACCTCGGACTTGACCCCGTCAGTACCTGTCGTGGCTTCAGTGGCCTTCTGCTTCGCTGCCGCCGCCTTCTTGGTGCCAGCCTTCTTCGCGGGCGCCGCCTTGGTGGCAGTTGCGGCCTTCTTGACAGGCGCAGCCTTCTTCGCCGATGCAGCCGCCTTGGTAGGTGCAGCCTTCTTCGCCGATGCGGTCTTCTTCGCGGGCGCAGCCTTGGTGGCAGTTGCGGCCTTCTTGACAGGCGCGGACTTCTTCGCCGATGCAGCCGCCTTGGTAGGTGCAGCCTTCTTCGCCGATGCGGTCTTCTTCGCGGGCGCAGCCTTGGTGGCAGTTGCGGCCTTCTTGCCTCCAACAGCCTTCTTCACAGGTGCGGCCTTCGCTGACACGGCCTTCTTCACGGCCTTCTTGTTGTCCTTGTCTGCCGCTGCCTTTGGCTTTCCGGCTGTCGAAGCCTTCTTGGCGGGTGCGGCCTTCTTGCTCTTCTTGGTGGCCGATGCGGTACTGGACGGCGACACGGACTACCTCTCGTTCAGTGGCATGGCAGACGTGACCGTTTGCGGTCGATGAGAACGTCTTGGGAGCGGCACTATTGGGATGCCAGTCGATATTGTAATTGCCTACGAGCCGGAGTTATTCCTCACCTCCACTCAACACGCGGTCCGATTCAACTGATTTGTGCCCCAATCAGCACAGATCTGGCCTCCCTAACGGGCACCGGAATGACTGTTGACTGCTCGACTGGGCCACCATCCACACTGAACGGCCCAACGCCATTTACGGTGTATTCGGCTGTCCAGAGGGTCTGCAACCTCACCTTCTTGGTGCCGGGACGCCGAAAGACATGCGTAACCGAGAGATTCGGCCACGAGCCACCCGGTTCATCTGTCACGAGCGGCGCTCGCCCATCACCCCATGCCCATCGCCATCGCGCGGTGGCGCGAAATTCCACGGGAATACCAGCGATCGTCTCCGAGCGTGAGATGGATCGCGGTTGACCGGAACGAAAGTTCGTTGGTAGTGCCGTGAGCGCAGCCGCCTGCGGCTGGAACCCCGGACGCGCAACTGGCGCCGCCTGACGAACACGTTGGGAAACCATCCTGCCTAGGTCTTCGGCGCTTACTGGATCACCGTTTAGGCATTGGCCACCTGCGAAGTTCGAGCCACCTCCAGGGGACGTCACGACCACGAGGACGAACGGTCGCCCCACTGGGCAGTCATGGAGAATCGCACAAGCTTCCGGACCTTCGATTTCACAGACGGGGATGATCTGCCACGAACAGCCCGGGCAGTTGCTTGAGCCATCCCGCGAGCCCACGTGAGTTCCACCCGGCAAGAACACAGTGCCACTCCCGCTCCAGCCTGAACCGCCCTTAGACCAGCCTGGGCGCGATTCGGCAGCCGCTGAAGTGGGCAGCGAGCCGACCAACAAGACGCACAGTATCCCCGCCACCAGCACCTGCGTCAGCATCCTCACTTCGCGGTTCTTCATCGAACGTGCTGCCCGGTTGGAAGCGTGTCGACGTGAACTACCCGCCAATGCTCGCCGACCTTGCGAACGGACACTGCGAGTACTTGTCGATCGCCGCCACGAACGACCGTGATTGCCGCAGCAGACGATCGAGCAGCTTCATTCAGCACCTGAGTCGACACAAGTTGCGCGGTGGGCAGAGTCCTAACGAACGCAACGACAGCTTCAGTTACTACCCGTCTACGCTCGGCAGAAATCGCTGGCGTCGGACCGTAGCTTGGCGCCGCCCGCGAGCCAGCAGGGTCTGAGTCAGTCTTAGTACGAGTGTCGGTCCCACCACTCGCCGGGCCTTGCACTACCTGCGTGGGCGCGAGTTCACCGTCAGGCACCTCAGGATCGAGGCCACCCGCGTTCGGCGCCGAAGAACATCCCGCCGTCAGTGACGTCCCCACCATCACGGCTACCACCACGATGACCGGGCGAAAGCGCGCAGCAGCGCGCGCAGATTCGTAAGCCTTCATGTCTCCCCCAAGACACGGTGATCACCCCACTTTGGTGATCTTCGACGCCAGAGACTACGAGTTGGTCTAGGAACCAGGCGTCTCGGGGGGTATCTCGATGCCCGCATGCTCAAGCGCTGCCTCAATGTAGGTGATCACCGTTTCGATCACTTTGACACGCGCATATCGCTTGTCGTCGCCCTCCACCATGATCCACGGGGCGAAGCTGGTGTCAGTCCGCTCAAGCATCTCGATGACGGCATCTTCGTACTCTGGGCGCTTCTCTCGATTACGCCAATCCTCATCAGTCAGCTTCCACTTCTTGAGTGGGTCCGTCTGGCGCGCTTTGAACCGGGCGAGTTGCTCTTCGTCGCTGATGTGCAGCCAGAACTTGAGAATCAACATTCCCTCGTCGGCTAACGTCCGCTCAAAAGCTCGAATCTCGGCGTATGCCCGACGCCACTGCTCCTCGGTGGCGTAGCCCTCAACGCGTTCGACAAGCACGCGGCCGTACCACGAACGATCAAGGATTGTCATGCCTCCCCAACCAGGCAGCTTGTCCCAAAACCGGGTCAGGAAGTGATGGCGCTTCTCATCAAATGTCGGCGCCGCGAACGTCGCAACCCGGACATGACGAGGATCAAGTGGTGTCATTACGCGCTTGATCGCTCCGCCCTTGCCGGAGGCGTCCCACCCTTCGAATACCAGGCAAACGGGTGGGCCGAGTCGACCTGATCCATCGAAGATTCCGCCGAGGACAAGCCGCAGGTAGAGCAAACGCTCCTGTGCCTTCCGGATGCGCTTGGCTTCCTGAGTTTTCGATAGCTTGAGGGTCAGGTCCAAGTGGTCAAGTGTGCTCATGAAAACATCCTGGCAGCGCTGCGGCCTCGTCGCTGCTTGAGACAACTCAGCCGGGGCAATCCCGAGTCTGAGAAATGCCCGAGTGAACCCCTCATCGCCTCGCCAGTCAGCGCCGACGGGGCCCTGCACGCAGCTCTTTGAGAGACATTGAACCGAGCATGTCGAGCCACACTTGTGGGTGAACGCCACTGCCGACGGCTTCTGACACCAGGCGACACAGCACGT
>WBZO01001032.1_pt1 | contig 48320 bp, 41 predicted proteins | sample 5204261 | NCBI WGS metagenome assembly WBZO01 (sample SAMN12412400, study PRJNA552823) | activated sludge metagenome | isolation source: activated sludge from anammox sidestream of wastewater treatment plant... | place: USA: North Carolina | collected 2017-09
AGTGTGGTAGCAGGGATTCCACTTTTTGTTCCAATTGCTACCCACTATACACAAACAATGCACTTCACCAATCCTGCCGGTCTTCGCTTTGTAGATGGTTCAATGGAGCAGACCACAGGCAGCGGACCAATGGTGAGATCCGCCCTGGTTGTTCCCGGGGTACATGCGGGCATACAGGCACTATGGCCGGTAAATAAGGAAGGAACACTCCTTCTTGGCGGACGGATCAACATAGAAGCCGTTACCGGATGGCATACTACTGCCATGATGAACACATTCCAACCCGGTATTCAGGCTGTTTTTGCATGGCATAGCCCTGATCGCCTGGATACCAAGCCAATTGATACCACCTATGTTCGCGACACAGTAGTGATGTTAAGTCACGTGGTGCGTTCAGACAGCCTTGTATTGGCAGAGCGTACCGAAACTCATGGAACCGATCCTATTACGGTTACCATACGTGAACAATACCACCTGCTCAAACCCAAGCCCCCTTCAATATTATCGGCTTCTTTTAAAATTGAGCTCAGGGAGGTTGACGGTACAATGGCACCAGATGCAAGGCTAACAACACGTACGATCAGGCGTATGCGTATTGTGCCTGTGATTCCGGCGGTAGTATTTGGCGACAGGCAAACTCAGATTCCTGATCGTTATAGAAAGTTATCATTACACCAATCCGGGATCCTCCCGGACCGTTATCGTTTCTCCGACACTGTTCACTGGCACTACGATATCCTAAACATCATTGGCAGCAGGATGGATAGAAATCCGGGTACAACGGTATGGCTTCGAAGCCACTTTTCTGACGATGCCCATCACGCCCTTGAAAGATGTAGGACGATAAAGCACTATCTGACGGAAACCTTTGGTATTGCAGCTTCACGGATTACCATTGATACTAAAGGGGCTGAGTATGACACTGTTTCGTACGTAGTGCTTACCGACAGTACCGGCAAACTGATGAAGCCGATTGAAGTTATCGATACGGTAACAGAGCGAACACTCCCCGGCCTTCTGATCCATCCCGAAGTAATGTCAGAAGCAGGGATTACACAATGGTTGGTTCGGATTGAAATGAATGGTGACACACTGTTCTTCCGCCGTGGCGAGGGTGACGTACCGTTGGTTATCGAATGGGATATGAACCGGTCCAAATTAGCCTCCATCACATCACTGCAACCCATTCGGGTATGGTTACAGGTTGAGGATGCTGACGGCACGATACGGCAAACAGAGCCTGGCATCGTCACCGTCCTCGGAGAAGTGGCCAACCCTGATCCATCAATACAGAATCAGGTTAGAATACTTATTCTATCCGCTGGCCAGAATATAAACCCATTTATGGGAACGGTTTTAAACAGCTATCCCGTCGCTGACAGTATCGTGATACACGGATACCAGTCTGCAAAGCGTTTGCGACAGGATCAGAATACTGCACCCGTATCGTTTCATCAAGAAAAGCCATGGTATAAAACCGGCTTATTCAAGCCGGAAGAATTTCTCTATGACCAAGGCATAGAGTACATTACCGGTAACTAAAAAAGTACCTGTAGGACAACGTCTATTCAAGTGACTTTAGCAGTTCTTTTTGTTGAGTTGCAGGCAATCCTTTCGACTCGGCAAGGCTGATGGCCTTGGAGAGGAAGGTCTGCGCTGACTCTGAGTTACCTGCGCCAATGTTGGTTAGGGCTAGTTCAGTAAGAATTTGAATCTGTTGCTGAACAGTTTTAGCGGACTCAGCCTGAGAGAGGGCCGTTTCCAGGTAGTGAAGTGCATTTGCAACATCGCCATTCTTGCGGTACTGTCTGCCAATTGCAAGTGCAAGTTGAGCGCATCTGATTTCCTGACCTTGTTGCAGGCATCGCTGATATTCCGAAATCAGCTGGCTGAGAGCCGATGTTGGCTGGTTAGCATCCAAACCAAGCGACGTCTCGGTATCGTTTTTATGATTGGTTACCTGCGATTGAACCTGATCGTTATCGGGCCGTACTGCATTAACGTGCTCCCTGACCTTCATCTGGTCAGGACGTTGTTCCTTTTGAGTATGTATCTGATTGGCAGGCAGCGGGGCTTCTGCATTGTCAGGAAGCACCTTGGTTTCCGGATGGTCCTGCAGAGACAGTACATTATCAGTTCGTACCGGTTGAGCACTGTCATTTCCCGTAACCAATGCCAAACCAACACCAAGAAGTACCAACACGATAACAGCGGCACCCCATAATATCCAGCTACCCAAGCCCCTTTGTACAAAAGGCCTGCTACCTGGTGTGACGTTCATCTTGTTGATAACCGAGGTTTCAGCCTCCGCAATTACTTCAGCAGGTGCTGGGGAATATATCTGAGCCTCTGCCAGGATACTTTCTAATTTTTGCAACCTTGCAATTTCAGCAGCCAGAACCGGATCTGCAGCCAGAACAGCCTGCAGCTCTTGTAGCTGCTGAGCAGACAGTGAGTTTTCTAAGTAGCCGGCTAATAGTTCTTCGTGTGTCATTTTAGTTCATCCATTATCGGAGCAAGGATACTGGCAATTTGCTTTTTTGCCCGAAACACCCTAACCTTTGCAAGGGATTCCGTAATACCCAGGCATGCCGCAATTTGTTCATAGGAAAGATCGTCGAAGTATCGAAGTTCAAGAGCTTCGCGGAATTCATCCTGTAATGACTGAACAGCCCGGTGAAGTGAATCTTTGAGGATAAAGTCGTCACTAAAAGAACTGATGTCAGGCTTGGTATGAATTTCCTCGTTGAGTTCAGTTGTTGTGCGCCGGTTACGAACAGCCTTAAGGCAGGTATTGCGGGTGATCGTAAACAGCCATGCCACGAACGACCCATCTTTAAACGAGTCCCGTTTGTCGTAGATAGCCATTGCGATAATCTGAAAAACATCGTTTGCATCTTCTCTGTTGCCCAGTACCCGTAAACAGTATGCGTAAATTCTTTTGTTATAGCGACCATACAATGTTTTAAATGCAAGCTGATCGTTCGCTGATTGAACGAGAGCAAACACCTCCTCGTCAGAGAGTTGATCATAGGCCATAGTCTGTTTATTACGTCGCTTTGCCACCAAAAACCCCCATTCTGTTGTTCCGTTACATTTTTTTCGTTTTTTGGTCCGGACAGTAGTTGCATTTCCGTAATTATAAGCTACTTTTACGTACCAATCTATGTAGAGTTTTTGTTTTAGGGAGGAATATGGTGCGAACTCTTACTTTAATACTCATTTTTCTGTATGGCAGTTACCTGGCTATTGCACAGGAAGCCTCTAGTGCTCACGGTATGCAGGATGAAACCGCCGTAGCATCACAAGAACCGGCCATAGCCGTAACCGAGCCATACACCCTTGGTGTTGGCGTTAAAGTTGGTTTTTACGGCGGAGGAATTACCACCCAGAATGCTGAAGGACGTAAGGTGAATCCGGAGTTCTGGGCATTCCCGGCATTTGGCGGTGCAATTTATGCTCCGTTCGGTGCAGGTTCGAGTCTGGCAGGTCAGCTTGACATCGGTGTATCAACAAATGGTACCCGAACCCGGCCGTATGAAATGTATGACGGCAAAAAGAACTGGGCCGGCTATTTTATTGAGCGAAATACCTTTTTCACTCTTGCTCCCCAGGTGAATTTTGGCGGATTCCTGATCGGCGTCGGTCTGAACTTCCCGATGTCGGGAAAACGCTGGCACCCGGAGAATTCCGATAATGTGTACACCGTGGACAGGGAGCTTTTTAAGAGTATGATAATGGACGTCCGTGTTGGCAGCTCGATACCGGTGTGGCAAAGCAAACTGGGTAAATTAACAGTGGACCTTTCAGCCCGCTACATGTTTTCCGGTATCTACAATGATGATCAGTATATTTATGGTCACCCTACAACTTCTTTAGGACTCCGACCCAGTGGTTACGCAACAGCCGAAACAATCAATTTTGTTCCGGCCGATATTCATCTTGGGGTAAGCTACTTATTTAATGTTTCATTTTAATAGTAAACCGTAACTATTCAGAAAGAATATCATGACCACAAAGAAATATTCGAACTTATACCTGATAGTTGCACTAACAGGTTTACTGCTTTTTACAGGTGGATGTGCTACCGGACCTAACGGACCTGATCCGGGACAGGAGTTGGACGTAAAATATACAGTTGGCAGCCTTGGAATACCGGAGTTGCTTGATAAGTCAGCCGATGCTATTTGGTCGGGCGACGTAATACGGATGACGAATGTTGCATTTATGGCTGACTCGTTAGTCAATAACGAAGCTCGTTTTGATGAGAGCGTTATTTCGCCCTATGATGATCCGGACGTTATCATACGATTTAAGGATGGCATTCCAACCAAGCCTGGCACGTATCAATGGGAAGCAACAACAATAAACTACGTTAATGCTTTCTTTAATATGGGGGTAACCCAGGGAGCCATCATCCGACAGAATGGTCAGCAGTATTTTCCCGTTGAGGGAACAACCGTCCTAACAGAGGTACGCCTCAACGATGACGGAACAATACAAGGTATATCGGGTTACTGTACCGGCAAGGTACGTACGCTGTGGCCAATGGCTTTTAAGCCTTCAGTGTCGGAACCAGTACCATCCGGTTTTGATCTGAATAACCCGACCCTTGCAGGCGATTACCTCACAATTCACAGCTGTATTTTCAACTCAAGAGTGATAAGCAGGGGTACGCCCAGGAAGTAGAGCTGAGATCTGAGGGGGCTTGGGCATACCTATCAGGCATGTAGCACGAAATATGAGTGCCGTTGTTTACGTTAGGTAAACAACGGCACTTGCATTTTGGAATCAATCTATTCGCAATGTTGCATCAGCTACGATATGGCAATTGGCTAAGACTGTAGTTTTGCATAATGATGAAAGCCAGCCGGGATATTGTTCGTGGTCCAAGAGAACTGAAAGGTCTCACCATTACCGAGTTAGAAGAATATCTCACTACCAGCGGTCATAAGAAGTTCAGAGCACGCCAAATCTACGATGACCTGTATATCCGGCGGGTAGAATCTATAGAGGGAATGCACACACTGCCCGCAGAATTACGGGGCTTTTTGCAGGCCGAGGCCAGAGTAGAAAGCGTGCGGCTACAAAAGCTGCAACAGTCGGAAGACGGTACTGCAAAATTCCTGTTTAAGCTCTGGGACGGAGCCGTTATTGAGAGTGTACTAATTCCAAGTGAGTTGGTCGAGGCTGACGGACATCCCCGCAGAAGAACTCTGTGTGTGAGCACCCAGGTGGGATGCAATCTGGGGTGTACATTTTGTGCAACAGCTACCCTGAAGCTAACACGCAACCTTACCGCCGGCGAGATCGTTGACCAGTTTCTGCAGGCGCAGAAACATAGCCAGAAGCCTATTACCAACATCGTTTTTATGGGTATGGGCGAGCCTCTTAATAACTACACTGAAGTCATGAAAGCCGTCAGGATATTTAATGACCAACGGACGACCATGGTTGCACCCCGAAGAACCACAATCAGTACTGCCGGAGTAGTGCCCGGGATAGCCCGGATGGCAGATGAAAAACAGATAGTAAAATTGGCAATTAGCTTGCATGCGACTACCCAGGAGGTACGCTCCCAACTCATGCCGATTGCCCGGAAATGGCCACTGGATGTGTTGATGGAAGCCGTTGATTACTATTTTAAAACTACCAGGAAGAGTATTACATACGAGTATATTGTCTTTAAAGGACTAAACGACAGCATTCATGATGCCCGCAGGCTTGGCCGGCTGGCGCGAAGACTCCCAACCAAGGTGAACCTGATACCGTTTCATGATATTGGTTTTACACATCCACATGGTTTTGCAGCAGAACTACAACCGGCTTCGCCAGAACGGTTTCAGTGGTTTATTGATAAACTCCGCGCTGAAGACGTGCATGTACTTGTCCGCAGCTCCTCGGGCAAGGACATTGATGCGGCTTGCGGACAATTGGCACTGAGTGATGGCTAAGATACTGTTGATCTTCCTTATGCCGGCATACGTCCTGGCACTTACCAACGATGAGTTGGGCAGGATGGTGTTTTTTGACGATGAAACCTACGTTATCAGACTCGTCAATGGTGATATGTTAAGCGGCACAATTAGCATGATAGACAGTGATGCCAGTGGCACGTTTGTAAAGATCTCGTCGCTCATAGGACAAGCAAAGGTGTATGCTAAAGAAATAGACGTTATTAACTCTACGGAAAAGCATTACCGTCACCGTCACCGTGGTTACATTATGCCAACGGCAATACCCGTTTCCGGTGACCACTTTGTAAGCCTGATGGAAGGTATTTTCCCGTATGCAGGAGCGGGTATCGGTCAGGTTGTGAGTATTACAGCCGGTAGGTCGTTAATCCCAGGTTTGCCCTTATCTGATCAGGCTTCTGCAATTAATGCAAAGTTCACGCTTGCTAAGAGTGTAAATGGACTTATTGAAGATGGCTGGCAGTTTTACGCCCTGGGTGCAAACGTAGGCTGGTTAAACGACGTAAACTTTATGGCGCATATCTACGGTGTGGCAACATGGACCGGTAAGCGAACGCAGGCCAGCACCATGCTGTTTGGCAAGGTAGCGGGTGAAGACACCTATACCATACATGCCGGCACACTAACCGATCCGTTTGGTCTGGTATATGCAACCGGAAGCATAGGAGCTGCATTAAGCTTAGACACTCGATTTCCTGAGTTTCACGATCTGCACTTTGTGGGAGAACTTTGGGCCAGTGACTTATCGAAGCCATCGAATACCATGTTATACATGGGACTCCGGCAAGCTAACACAGCCGTAGCGATGGACTTTGGTCTTGCATTAGTTCCCGGCCCAATGGTTTTCCCGTTAGTTGGTTTTGCCTGGACTCCCTGGTAGACCTGACTACTAGAAATTTGGAGGCCAGATAGTAACCGGGACGTGCTTTCCGTCCTTTGTATCAATCTCTATCGCAACCAAACCAAACTTGTGGTTGGTAATGTATGTAATTTTACTAATCATCGGGTCATTCTGCATATATTCTTCGGTTTTGAACACCTTGATTCGCCAAAATGCCATTTCGTAATCATCTGTTGTGCTGTGGTACACAACTGTCCGCAAGAGCTTCTCACCCTCAGCATTTGTAAACTCGTATTTGTCGCCCACATTTGCATTATAGCGAATTACAGTAAACGGCTTGGAGGTATTACCCTTACTTGACACATATTCCTGGATCCCATCGCTGGTGGCGCGAAGTTTGATCTCTTTCCAGACTCTGATATTATCGGGATTCGATGTATCGACGGAGATTTCGTATTTGTTGATGTAGTAGTTACGAATACTTGCCCGGAGCTCCTCGGAAAAATCCTGAGTGCCAAGTAACGTATCAAGACCGCGCACCAACGTTGTATCAAAAGTATAGTGCACCAAAATGGTAACATCACCGTTCTCATTTTTTGTTACAGTGATACTATCGTTTATGTGCTCATTTAGTGGATACGGAATAATATCTATCGATGCGCTAAATTTATCACCAACGTTGGTATAGTCCAACTTTGTATTGCCGCCCAGCTTTTGATTGGGGTCATTACTGTCTGAATCCAGCAGACCGCATCCGGTGAAAAAAACAGTCATTGCAGCAATTAATGCAACTGCAATCTTCTTGGTGTGTAAAGAGTGTAGCATAGTAAACCAGTAAAAGTGGATACAATTCAAGATATGGTTCACCATTTTAATTATCTATGACTTCTGTCACAAAACTTGCTGGGTTAAGGGGGCTGGAATACTATACTTCCGGTTAACGCTCTTACAAGCCCCGTACTGGTTAATACCCACCTCTCGCAAGCATTCAATTTTCCAGCCTGAGTAATCCGCGTTTTACCGTATATTCGCACCTTACAACTGGTCAGGTAGCTCAGTTGGTAGAGCAGAGGACTGAAAATCCTCGTGTCGGGGGTTCAATTCCCTCCCTGACCACTTCGTAAAATGCTAAGCTCCTTGTAAGTAACGACTTGCAAGGGGCTTTGTGTTTGTGGGGGACATTCTGGGGGACATTTTGGAGGGTGTCACTTGCGTTTATTCAGCACACCAACTCGTTGCATATACTGCTTCATACCAGCTACGCTATCCGCATTCTCATCTTGAGTTTCCTTCTTCTTGGCCGATAAGCGTTTCCGCTGGCTATTGGTCGGCGACAGTCTATGCCTTTTGATCTTAACCCCTGTGACCTCATGGATGCCGATTTCGTACCGTGTCTTTCGCAAGTGAGGGACGTACCCATGAGAGCTGACAAGTTTGAGAATATGAGCTGGCAGTCCATCACAGAAGTCGGATGTTCCGGAAAATGTAATGTCGTCGACATAACGGCTATAGTGCAGTCCATGTTCGCGCGCAACCTCAAGGAGGGAAGCGTCAAGATCACTCAATACCAGGTTGCCAAGGATCGGAATGGTGCTAGCTCCCGTTGGTAAGGGTACATAGTCTTGTGGCAACTCCAGCCCGCTCGGGTGACATGACTTCGTAAAAAACGAGACTGTTTAAAAAAGTGTGTCAATGGCGTTACCTTTACCAAACATACGGAGCACCAACCATGAACACCAGCACATTTGACTTCGAGTCATTTACGAAGCAGGCAGCTGAACGGCTCAAAGCAGGAGACTCTTTCTTTGGTCGTGATGGCGTACTAACGCCACTACGTAAAGAATTTGTCGAGGAGGCATTAGACGGCGAACTCGATGCCCATTTAGAATCGGAAAGCGAACAGTCCACACAGTCAAACCAACGCAATGGACGAAAAATCAAGAGCGTGAACACGGGCATGGAGAAGCTTCCGAGAGGCACCACGCGACCGCGCAGGCACGTTCCAACCGCAGATTTTGCCCAAGCGTGAGCGAACACTTGGTGTGGACCCAGACAAACAGATCATCGCCCTGTAACCCTTGTACCAGAATCGCTAGCAATTATCGGCAAGTACCGTCACCAGGGCAGAATGCCATCCTTCCGCTCCCAGCTGATGAACCAACAGTTAAAGCAATTAAGGCAGCGAGCCGAACTCAACACCCCAACACGGATCACCCGGATTCAGGGAGCAAAGCCCGTCGAACTACGGGGTCCTACATGGCAGTTTCTAACCACGCACGTCGCCCGGAAAACCTTCGTGACCATCTCATTGGAGCGGGGCATGCGTGCCGAAGTCGTTATGAGCGTCACTGGTCATCGCAGCTTCAAAACCATGAAACGCTCTCTATTACCGACCAATCGCAACGCGACGCCATGGAGCGAGTGTGTGGAGGGGGAGAGTAGGGGGCTGGGGCAAAAGGGCTTCGTATTCCCGTAGCTGATTGTATGGAATAACTAATTAAAAAAACATAGTACTAACAGCGCTCAGATATACAAGCACACTTATTCTGGCCCCTGGAGGCATTGATCTCGTTATACAAACCGAACGGAGATGTATCCACGAGCAAGGCCCGGCTTAGTGAGCGACAGTGGAAGTCGTTTTATCAGCATTCAATTCAAAGGGTGCAATTCAGACAGCGGTTTCAAACGCCGTCACTCTTCCGCGTATTATCCGCATTTTAATGGTATGATGGAGCGTCGGTTCCACCCGACTAAGAAAGGACTGCGGCTTTGATGATTTGTAACAAACAAACTACACCAAGACACCTAAATCTCATGTCTCAAGCTTACTCATAGAAGAACCTTGCAATATTGATTCTGCATTTCAATAACCTTCATTCCTCATGGTATGAATGGGATCTACGTAGGCGGTGGGGGAAGAGCATTAATTGCGGGGAGCGCTGCTCAATAAACAAGGGAAATACTAGCCGCGAAGTAGAAATATCAATCACTAGCGAAGCCAGAGCAATCTCGAATGGAAGCAGCCAGGTGAACACTGCAGCAGCTCGATAACAGCACCGATTTCCGGGTTTTGTAGTGACCGTCCTAGGATGTCATACCATCCAATATGCTGTAGAACTTCATGATCGCCCGGTTTACCAGAATCCACGCTTGTTATGCGATCCTCATCAATCCTAGCAATAAAGTGAGATTGCTCTACCCCCTGTCCTAACACAAACAGTTTTCCCTGATCTTGATAGAGTGAGCTAAGACTAGTTGGCCGTTTGTCCTGCATGCTAAGGAATCTTTTCATCCTTGGAGCTGAATCGTACTCACAGATGAAACCACGTGATGTCGATTCAATCAATTGCATAGATGTTCGGTCAACATCGATTATGCATCCAACAGCACTCACATTCTGATCACTTGAGAGCATCGCATCACTCAAAGTCAGGTATGTATGTTTTGGCAGAAACTCGGATACCGATTTTAGTTCACCCGAAACGATGCTGTACCTCCAATACTGTATACCCCACCTCGGTTCATCTCTGTTTGTTGCACGTGCAAAGATCACAACACTTTTATCAGCTTCGTCAACTTCAATGAATTGAGCCTGATATCTATGATCGCCCACATCGCTCAAAGTCACTGAATGCTGTTCAACCTCCGAGTATATCCCCTTTACAATAATTCGGTTGCGGTAGTCCATGCCAATGACGTGTTCTTGCCAGTACACGACAACTGAGGTATCAACAATTCGAATAGCTGATTCGCTAATACTCACACTATCATTTGTAACCGGTACCTTCCACACGCTGTGCCAACCAGATACGGTGTCAACGATGTATGCAAACAACGTATCTGTGGTATGGGTCTGTACAAGTGCCGTGAAGACGATAAAATTTCCCGCGGCGTCTATATTCTGAATGATATGAAACGCTGGCTTGGGAGGTGTCAACAGTGATGAGTCAAGTGTCCTACCGCCTGCAAATGAATATCTATAGACATCACTGGGTGCGGCACGATTCCCTACAAGGCACTCCCCAATACCCTCGCCAATCATCTGAACGGCAGCAATTCCAGCATACCGGATTTTCGAAGACTTTGGCGTCCAAGACCATCTCATGTTGAATGATTCATCGAATCCATACAAACTCATATTGAGATTATTGCCCAACAACACGATTTCTTGGCCTCGCTTTGCTTGGAAGATCAAACGTGTGTTTGGCGCGATAGAGTCCAATACTCTAAGTATTGTTGGTTCAACCCGCACTGATTCATCTATACCTGCACTAACAACAGCCATCTGAAGCAGCACCATGACCAATATCATTGCAACACGTATCAACGACATCTTGATGCATCTCCTATCTTAAAAAAGTCAGAAGTCTTATCCTGGTACATGTGTTGAGAATCAAGGATCACTATTCCTGAGGGCACATCGGTCTGCATATTGTTGAGAGAATGGTACCTGATGGAGGAGGGGCAATGATACCTTGGTCGTCGCAGCCAATTCGTGGTCCAGAATAAGACTGAACGACTGTTTGAACAGTGTTTGTTTCGGTGTCGTAGCAATGTTCAAGAGTTGTTGTACAGCAGAAATGGGTGCAAAATGCAAGTTTGAAGAATGGATCGAGCAGAATGACTGGTTGTGTGGAGGTGTAAGAGCTCTGTACAAGTTTAACACATGATCCTTGAACAAACTCTTGAGTTTTTAAAGACATTTGGGCATGGGTAGAGGCCTGGGAGATTATCAGGATCGTTGAGAAAATCGTACTCACTAACGGCAGGTATGAGTCCGTTGAACATTCCCAGAACAAAATCTTGATCAACTGGACCAGGATATCCTAATGGGTACATATCTGATTTCAATCCTGCGCATCCTGGGTCGTTGATATTGATCGGTGCCCAACCAGTTATGCTCAGTCGGTAAACTAGTTTCCATACTCCGCCGAAATTCTCCAAGCAGGCCCAGCCTCTGTAAGTAACCATTAAATAACAATTTGGGTAGTTTGGATGAGTCAAGATAACTTGTCCAGGCTCTGCATTTCCCGGTAAATCTACACCTTGCAGTTCAATGCAGTTTTCAACACAATACCAATTCTGCTCGCTTTTGGCAACTGTAGCTGAAAGTGAGATAGTCAGCAACAGAAACAAGAGTTTCTTTGTGAAAGTACTCTCAAATCTTAGTGAAAAATACAACATGTGCTTCCCCCCACTTAGTTTACAGTAGGGTCATGTAAAAAAAGAGTGAATTATTGTTGAGTTCGAATTCCATAGGTGGAACAAATCCGATAGCAGAGTGTAGCCGTACGGTGTTGTAATAGTTGTGGATATACTCCGCAATTACTTCAGTTGCATGCTCTATCGTTCTAAAAGACTATGTCCGTTTCCTAGTTGATAACCGAGAGACTTCAGTCTTGATTGTTTTGGATTTTGTTGTTTACTTCGTTTAAGATCGCTCGTTGCAATATAGACAATCTTTTATAGTTGTGTACTCGTCGCCATGATTGTTCTGCGTCGAGTAGAGCTAGATCTGACTACCGTAATCTCTGATGAACGTCCCCCCTAATGGTTTACAGTGTGGTCATGGTTAAGTTCTCAGTATAGAGAGTACTGAAGAGAAAGGAAACACCAATGAGCACACGAGATAGAAGTAAACGCTACGATGCAAAGTATGAGCGTCGAATAGTGTTGAAGTGGCCCGGTGAAAATAGACACTCCTGATAGTCAGTAAATTAACATTTGACAAAAGGAGTAAGCGATGAAAGGACCCCGTATGGTATTTAACGACGAGTTCAAACGGGCAGCAGTTGCCAAGGTAGAGGGTGGCCGCACAGCAATGTCGGTAGCCTCGGAGCTTGGCGTAGCCGTGGAGCTGATCTACCGTTGGAAAAAGGAGATCCAGGCAACGTCGGCCACAGGCCAGACGACTATCAAAGAACTTGAAGCCAAGCTTCGGCAGATGCGCAAGCGCGCCGAGCGTGCGGAAATGGAATCTGCCATTTTAAAAAAAGCAGATTGGATCTATGGCAACAGTCAGGCAAAGGACTAAGGTACATGTTTATACACCAGCATAAGCGGCAATGGCCGATCGTAGTGAGGTGCAAGATACTTTTCGTGCATCCGAGTGGTTACTACGCGTGGCTGCGCCGCCCTGCATCGGAGCCCAGTGCTCAGGAACAGGCTTTGTTGCTGGCCATACGCGAGATCCACACTTCGCGCAAACAGACTGTGGGAAGCAGGCGGATGGTCTGAGAACGTGCCATCCGGCAGGTGTGCGCGTAACGCCACTGTGCTGCATACCCGCTTTGACGATAGACGCGGTGGACAGTGCACTCGGAGTAGTCGTGCCCCTGATCGCGTATCCAGCCGAACACCAAGCGATTACCCCATGACGGGTGCTTGGCTACAACCTCAGCGATTACTGTCCGCACCGGCGCATCCTTAAGTGGCTGCTGGTGTTGATAGGTTAACATCGCACGAGATACGTCCATGAGAAACACGACCCTGCGTTGTTCAACACCGCGATTGTTGGTGTACGTAGCTGCTTGGACTCACTCACGTACGCCTACCATTTTGTTGATGCGTTCTCCTTCATCACTTCAATCTCGAGATCACGCCCAGTCAGCAATTTCTTCAGCAGAGCACTCTCCTGCGTCATTCGCTTGAGTTCAGACACCTGGCTCGGCACCATACTGCCGTACTTCCGGTGCCCAATGCAGATGGTGTTCAACGACACGTTGTACTTCTTCGACGTTGCGTCGAGGCCGTGCGCATGCGATTCCCGCACAATGCCAACGATCTGTTCGTCTGTGTACCGACTCTTCCTTATCAATCCTCCTTTGAGACACCTGTCTCAACTTAAGACTGGTCCGATTATTTCACACCACTCCGGTAGTTCCCCTGTTATTTCACTACCCTATATGTTTCAAGTTTCGTACGTATTTTACTGTCCGACAATGTGATAATAGAAGTATGACAACCATCCTTACTACCTAACAAACAATAGATGCCGGAATTTAGGGCTTGTTCGTAGCTTGAAATACATTGAACCAATATAACACAAATATTTATTAATTAGATGTGAGGAAGGTGAACCATTTACACATGCTTTCTTTTGGCATAATCCGGGTAATTCGATATACCATCGTAGCAGCATGTGTAGTGTTCATGCTTTCATGTACGGCAGAGACTGACGATACTGGTGAGGTATGGGATCATACTCACGTGAATGAACAATTGGACAGTGCCAATCAACTATACTACACGGGCGAACTGGTACAAGCTCTTCAGGTTTTAAAGACGGTACAGGAACATTGGCCATTATCGTTGCCGAAAGATGTCAGGCAGCGCTATTACTTTTTAGTCACCAGGGTACTGTTTGATGCCGAGGCCTATGCCCAGTGTATTGATGCAGGCATGGTGTATGCACACGACCCGATGCTCCCGGGATTTGCATCGCCACATAGGCAAACGTTATTTGTAGCTCATGCACTAAAGAAAGCGGGTGACTACTCCATGGCACTTGTGTGGTACCGTGCATCACTGCTTACAAATCCGCATGTGATGAAACGTGACGTGTACGGGAATCTGGCCACACTGTTCACTGAATTACGTCAGTATGATTCGGCTCTCGTATATGTTCGCAGCGTTGATAGCATGCACGCCTTGGAGAAGAATTGGGATGAAAATGCTGTGGTATGGTACAGGTTTTTGGCTGCACGTTGTCATGCCGGACTTGGTGACCGTGACATAGCAATAGCGGAGCTTAACCGGGGCATTACATACGCAGAACAACACAGGCTCAGCTTTGATCAAATTCAGGTAGGGGTCCGCCTGACCCTGTATGAAAGGCTACTTCGCGACTCCGTGAATATGAAGCGAATTGGTTCGGCATGGGAGCCGTTGAGCAAACGGTTACGCAGACTGCTGCAATTGGATTCGCATGAGATTAAAAACCTGGTACCCATAAGAGACACGGTACGCAAGAATATCCAGAACGTAGATACTTTTTTTCTAAATGACGTTGAATCGCAGCGGGCGGACCGGCTCCCTGCAAGTGCAAGCTGGCTGATAACCGGATCGGTTGTTGACCGGTACGGATGGCAGTGGGTTGCTACACTGCAGGGGTTATTTCTGCGTTGGACCACAGTTGTGTGCAGTTCAGATGCCGAACACTTCAAGACTGTATGCAATAGCAGATATCACCATTGCATCGGATACCCTGGTGTTACAGCGATATGATGGATCAGCTGATAAAGTTGCCATCGATGATCTACGCCTGCCACCTCGAATTTCAGGACAGCTTCCACGGAATAATCCTGTTGAATGGAGCAGGCGGCATTTGCTGCGTCAGCCCGTTACCGGATTAACGGAACTCCAAAATGAAAAAATAGTCTATTTTTATAATAATAAATATGGAGTAGGATCACTGGAATCAGAGCCCCTTTCAATATTCCCAATTCGTATGAATGCCAGACAGTCGTGGCAAGGCATCGTAAACTGTGGGATAAGTGAGTCAGATTCTGTTCTGCTGGTAGGGACGGATAGGGGGCTTTGGAGACTAAATATCTTTACGGGTAATATTGATTCTGTTTACCTACATAATTCAATCATCGAAGGGACACCGATTCGGCAGATTCATCGCCTGGACCGGCGAAGGTTACAGGTTGACTTTTCATTTGGTGCATCCTGTGTCTTCCAGATTGATGAAAAGGGCACAATCATGTGGCAGAATGGTACTGTAACCGTGCCTGTATGGAGTACAGATGTAACAGCACACAGTGAACTCCCTGTACACAGACTGTTAATTGAAGACAGGATGAATGCAGCGGAGGTTGTTGTTCACGAACGTACAAATTCAGTCCCCCCCCTAACTGTTCAGAATCAGTACTTAACGTCGCTATTACTGGGTGATACACTGCGGACTCTGTTCGGCGGACGGTGGCTGGCTTTGTACAACCGTGTTGATACCTCGGTTACAGTCAAGACAATTCCCAACACAGCCGGCATACGGGAACAGATGGTATCTACCGCCGCCTTGACACGGAACTCCGCAATTGTTATGACTGATTCCCTGGGAATAACAGTCGGACGCATCAAACCCTCACAGCCATCCCCAGGGAGTTTGATATGCGCTTATTCAACTCCCGGGAGTAACGGCTACAGCATATCTGCTGATGGCTTTTCGATTTCGCTCCCTGCTCATAGCCGGACCTGCTCTATTATACTCGGTAAAGAATCTTCATTCGGGTCGTTGCAAATTCCCATTACCATAACACGCTCATGGGACGATTCGGTACTTTCCTATACTACTGGTGACGTTGTACAGTTAAACAACATACCACCGGGAAAACATACGCTCCGGATGCGGAGTGGCGATAATACAGTTCCATTTTTGGCAACGATCGAAGCTGATGCATTTATCACAGAAACACTGTGGTTTCGGGGTGTACTGATACTTCTGCTGCTGTCTCTGGTGTTTGCATCGGTAAAATATATTATGGTTCGCCGCCAGAATAAAAAGAATATGATGAAGCTGGCAATCCTGGAAGAACGGATTCAAATTGGCAGAGACCTTCATGACGCACTTGGAGCAGATCTTGTTCGGATAAACATGCTTACTCATGCGGATCCTACGGAAACAGTAATGTCGGATATCTCTGCGGTTACCCGTGAAGCAAACCGAACACTACGTGATATTATCTGGTCCGTTTCAGAAGTATATACCCTGGATGCCGTTGCAGCCCGACTTATTGAAAGAACTCGGACCTCCTTGCAGGAAGCCGGAATATCATTTCAGTTAGATAGTGTAACCAGCATCCCGCAAGTCCCGCAAACCCCTCAGCAACTTCGTGACCTTGCACTGATTGTTACCGAAGCCGTTACCAATGCAATAAAACATTCTCGGGCAACCAACATGTTGATGAGAATAACGGTAGAGCCCCACGACGTGACTATTAGCTTGTCGGATAATGGTATCGGATTCGATACTCATGCTGTTAAGCGAGGTGTTGGTTTAAACAGCATGGCCTACCGCGCAGAGCGATCCGGCTTTATATTGAACCAGGAATCGGTAAAAGGTAGGGGAACCACTGTTAGTTTACACATATCCTTAAAACAGCCATGATAACAATTGCAATTGTAGAAGATCATCAAGCTGAGCTTGATGGGTTCATTAAAGAACTCTCTGCTGAATCCGATTTGCGGATAGTGGCAACTGCGGGGACAGCTCAGCAGGCTAGAGAGCTTTTCCCGCCCTTGGTACCCGAAATTGTTATCGTGGATTTAGTGCTTCCCGATAGTACCGGAGCTGCTCTCATCGTAGAACTAAAAGCAGCACTGCCTCAAACCTCGTTCCTTGTTGTAAGTGCATACGAAGATTACGACAGGATTTATTCTGCGATAATTGCAGGGGCCGTAGGCTACCTGGGAAAGGTTTATCTGAAAGGAGATCTTGCACAAGCGGTAAGGGAAATTCATGGAGGGGGCTCACCCATGAGTAGTCCGATAGCAAGGAAAGTTATCAATGCGTTTCATGTTGCGGCAAAACCGTCAATGAAAATAAGCCAGCTTTCAGAGCGTGAGCAGGAGGTGTTACATATTCTGGCTACCGGACGCAGTTACCAGGACATCGCTTCGTCCCTTTTTATCAGCGTTGAAACCGTACGAACTCACGTGAGGAATATTTACCGAAAACTACAGGTGCACTCAGTTTCAGAGATTAATCACTCTGAGCTGTTCCGGCCTGGTCAGAAGTCCTCTTCAAAGAAGTAGTATCACAAAGACCGTACAACCTGATAGTGTTATCGGCTAACGCCGTAACAGAAAAATCAGCTACTCTACGCAGTGCCATGTCTATTAGGCGTGTGCGTACCTCTCTGTTGGTAAGTATGGTTTCCACATTACCGGCAATACTCTCGGCATCACCCGGCTCTGAAAGCAGGCCCGTATGCCCATGGTGGATGAACTCCGGTATCCCGCCAACGCATGTACTTACTACAGGCACACCTGCTGCCATTGATTCCAATACAACGGTGCCAAGGCCCTCGGACCTGGAGGTAAACATAAAAACATCAAGATCAGGCATTAGCTCGGGTACATTGTGAATAAAGCCTACGAATGACACCTTGTTCCCTAATCCAAGCGATGTTGCAAAGTGCTCCAAGCTGTTCCGTAACGGACCCTCACCCATAATAACAAAATGTACATTTGGTTGTCGGGAACAGATATGCTGTGCTGCATTCAGAAACGTCGTCAGATCTTTAGCCTCGTCAAGTGCCGAAGCCGTACCGATTAATCTCATGTTTTCACTTAGACCAAGTTGAGTCCGTAGTAATCCGGAACGTTTAGCCGCATGTGCCGGCTGTGGAATACCGCAGTAAACAACCTTCAGATGAACCTCATTGCCAAGGTATGGTTGGATAGTGTTGCGTACTGCATCCGAAACGCAACTGTATCCGCGAATTAGCCTATGCCGGTATTTGTACCTGGATAATGCTGACTGACCAATTGCAAAGTTTACGCACCTGCTTACGACTATCGGTACTTTGTGACGGAATATCACAGACGTCAGCAGGGCTAGCGAGTGTGCCTTAGCGTCATGAGCATGTACAACTGTTGGATTACAGTGCTGAATAGCTCTATGTACGCAGGCAACAGTAAGCGGATTCAGGATGCCACTTCCAATGGGCGTTACCGGACACAGGGTTTCCTGCTTGAGTCGCGTCAGTAAAGCCCCGCCCTCTCTGCAGACGGTGTGCTGATAGAACCCCCTGAGCCTTAACTCATGGATTAGGTAGTACAGTTGCTGCTCGCCGCCGCGCCACGTTGGCTGGGTGGAAAGGTGAAGAATACGATGCTTGGGGAGGACTGTCATTCTGTGGATGAAACTACCAACAGGGTGTAACTCAACCGTCAAATTGCGGGTTATGCAGGTGAAAATAAGCTACTGATTACAAAACATCTCTACATTAGCGTATTATTCTCGATTTTCGCAGTAACTGTTTGACCGGCACCGGTTTGTAACCTACCCCGGTCACACATGACTATGTTAAAATTAACCGAACCATACTCTTACCGTGTACCCCAAATGAAATTTACTACCGCTGTCCTAGCCTTTTTCACAATCATGGTATGCCCTGCATTGGGGTCACCGATTATTACAGACTTGTTTGTGCGTTCAGCAGACAGGTACGTAACGGATATTTCGCCTGCTCCAGATGGTGCAGTTTTCACGGTCAATGCAGTCCGGCTGCAGGAGTTGCGGCATACTACCGTGCAGGGATCACAGGTACTGATGGAGTTCCCTCTCACCAGGCATCACTCAGTAACCCTTACCATGGAACGATTCGAAGTGTTTGCCGCGAATGCAAGCCTTACCCTGAAAACAGCGGGTGGACCCCAGCCCCTTTCACGTCCGTCAAGCGTGCTGCTCCGTGGTGCGGTTTTGGGTGAGCAAGGCTCCGAAGCCATCCTTGCAGTATATCCCAACGCAGTGTACGGGTGGATACGGTCTGTTTCCGGGACGTATTACACAGGATTTTTATCCAGTCATGATAACGAGGTTTCAAGCGGTCCCGCTATATGCGTTTTTAACGAAAGCACTGCCTCGGAACGTCCGGGATGGATGTGCGGGACCAGCGATCCAGCAGTCATACAGCGTCCGCATAAATCCCGTAAAATCGAAAACAGCACACAGGCACTGGTGTCGATTTCGGTTGAACTGGAAGGAGATACGGATTACTACACGGATCATAATAACGATGCCGACGATGCTACGGAATATGCAGAAGCAGTGATTGCGGCTGTTAATACAATTTATAAGCGTGATTTAGGCGCAGTACTGAAAATTGCTAACTGGACACTATGGGAAACAACGGATCCGTACACCTCGACCTCGGCAGATAAGCTGCTTGGACAATTCAGACAGTACTGGGTAACAAACAACACAAACCGTCCTCGTACAATTGCTCATCTGCTCAGCGGAATAAACGACTTGGGAGGCATTGCTTACCTTGAAAGTCTGTGCGATACAAACTACGGATATTCAGTAAGCGGAGTAACCAGCAAGGCCACGTATCCGGCGGCAGGATACGTATGGGATACCGATGTTGTTGCACACGAAATTGGTCATAATATCGGCTCTCCACATACCCATAGCTGTTCCTGGCAGCCGGCAATCGACTCATGTTATAAATCGGAAGGCGGATGTTTTACCGGAACTACACCCGTACAAGGTACGATTATGAGTTATTGTCATCTTACCAACAAAGGTAAAACTCTATACTTTCATGATCGGTGTATCGAGCTGATGACCGAATATCTTGCCAATATTGCCTGCATGCCCGTTGCTGATGATTTAGTAGCGTCGGCTGGTAATGACGCAGCAGTTTGCGGTGAAACGACAGTAACGCTGGACGGTTCCGCCGGCGGAGGTAGGGAACCCTATACGGTTTCATGGAGTCCGGCTGACCTGGTAACCAACCCGGCAAGTTTAAGCACCACTGCATCGGTTACTACAACCACATCGTTCATACTAACGGTGATGGATGCCGATTCAAACTTTGCTTACGATACGGTTAAAGTAACCGTTAACCCCGCAGTTAGTTTGTCGCTTCCTGAAAAATACCCCGTCTGTAAAGGATCAGCCGTAACAGTTACAGCTACCGTCACGGGCGGAACCAATCCCAAAACATATTTGTGGGTCATTAACGGTGTTGAAACAGAAACAAACAACAACACCTATACATTTACACCAAACGAAACCGTAAACGTTTCTGTTCAGGTATTTGATGCTAAAAACTGTACTGATGTAGCCAGTACCGTCGTGGAGGTAAACAACAGACCGGTAGTAACACTAACTGGTCCTTCCGATTCGCTGTGTGCAGCAGACCTGACGGTGCTAAAGCCACGGATTACATCAGGAACACCACCGTTCACGTTTGAGTGGAGGGATAAAGACGGAGTTATGCCGGCGGTTACTTCTGACAGTGTGATTGTTTCTCCTGACGCCACGGCAACATACTGGGTAAAGGTTACCGACTCCAAGGGGTGCGAGGATACAGCGTCCGCCAGAATCCTGGTCAAGGATATACACTTCTCGGTCCAGCCCGGAAAGCTTGAATTGGGTGCATTAGGGTCATGCCAGACCATCTCCGACACCTGGATTACAATCGTAAACTCTGGTACCAGATCGGTTACTCTCGAGCGAATAACGGCAAAGACCATTCAAGTGACATCCAAAGATTTTCCTGTGACGATTGAAGGGGGCTCAAGCCATCTGCTTCCACTTCAGCTTACACTTCCGCTATCGGCTACGATTTCGGACACCCTTGTTATCACCGAGAACTCATGCTTAAACACAGTAAAATTACCGGTCACCGGCCAGCGCGGTAGTTTATCAGCGGTACAGGATATTAACGCTGACCCCGGTATCGATGGTGTTGCCTGTGAAGGCAATACCGAGTCGTGGATAACCGTCCGGTTCGAAAATCCGGGTGGACGCAACACAAAAATCCTGAAAGCCGAATCACGCCTGTCGGGTACGGTTACCACTGTTATCGGTGCTCCCGTGTTGATTGCTGCCAACGGGCAGGCTGATGTAAGAATGCGCTATGTTGCCCCGCTTCCTGCCGGCACGTTATCAGACACGCTGAGTGTTACGTACGAGAGTGAAAACTGTACGTCAACGATACAGGTGCCGGTTACCTTAGTTGGCAGGGAAGTACAACTGATACGCCCGGATACGGTTACAATCGTTGGCATACATTCTGGGGATTTCTGGGACTCGTTAGGAATTACCTTTAATGTTGATATTCAGAATGCTGACGTTCCCACCGCGACAATTACCAGAGTCAACATCCAGGGTCCATTTACAACTGACCTTGTTGCCGGAGTACTGCTCGAGAACAATACAACAATACCCGTGAGGGTTGAGTATGACCGTTCGTATGATTCAGACAAGGACACCGTTATTGTGTACGATGGCATACTGGATGTTTTTGTTGACTCGTGCTCTGCTCCGTACCGCATATACCTGATTGGACGTATTACCTGGCAGTATTCCGGAACCTCGGTTCTTGAACACCATCAAACGTCAACCAAACGAATAACCATACGTAGCCGACGGTTATTTACGGACCATCCGGATGCCTATGCTTCTGTTGTGGATGTTCGTGGTGCCATTGTAGCACAAGGGGCGTGCGGGTCAGACGGTTTGAGCATAGAGAACGTTGCACCGGGTGTTTACGGAGTGATGCTAAAGCTGCCAGATGGACATGGAATCTCAGCAGTGGTACTGATACGGTAGGTACACGTCGGCTAGAAGTTGTAAGTGTTTATATCGATATCGGTATAACCCGGCTTTAGCCGACAAATTGGATTTATAAGCCCCTTCCCTATGTCATACACCCATCCGTGCAGGATTGGGCGGTTTTCTTCGTGCCATGCCCGCTGAATCAGCGAATAGTATGACAGGTGACGTGTTTGTTCCACAACGTTAAGCTCTACCAGTCGGCGGATGCGTTCCTGCTCGGTAGGAAAGGATTCCAGCTCTTTCTCATACAGCCTGTAGATATTTTTTATGGGCTGTAGCCAGTTGTTTATCTCACCAAGATCGGTTTTTTGCATTGCTGCCCGTATGCCACCGCAGTTGTAGTGTCCGCATACAATAATGTGCTTCACCTTCAGCACATTCACGGCATATTGTAAAACTGCCAGAAGATTATAGTCGGTGCTAATGACTAAGTTTGCCACATTCCTGTGCACAAACAGCTCACCGGGCTCTGCACCTGTTATGTATTCAGCCGGAACGCGGCTATCGGAGCATCCAATCCACAGGAAATTCGGCTCCTGATTATGAGCCAGGGCTTTAAAGAACTCCGGATCTGCTGCCAGCTTTTCGGCACGCCAGTTTTTATTGTTCTCAAGTAGTCGTTCTACATCTTGCATTTGTTCCTGTTGGGCTAAATATGGTGCCGTCAGTCGCTACCGTAATCTGTCTGTTCACGGCAGCCACCAAACGTGTTACCGACCATGCAGCCACTATAACCGGGCTGATGCTGGTACAAAACTACTTGAGAAAGCGGTTTTGCGCTGCCCCATAGCCCCCTGACACTAAAGAATCTAATGCTCACCACCGTTTCATTTGCGATATTTGCGGTACTCAGCTACTGTACCAATGTGCCGTAACGACCGATGTAATCAGGAGGACAAGCGTGGACTTATTTCAAAAATGCTTTGATTTTACCCGTGCCGACGATGTTAAAAAAGCCGGCCTATATCCGTATTTCCGTCCCGTAGAAGAAAACGAGGGACCTGTGGTCAGGTTAGAAGGACGTGACGTTATTATGGCAGGCTCTAACAACTACCTTGGTCTGACTGCCGACCCCCGGGTAAAAAAAGCAGCCAAGGATGCCATTGACCGTTACGGGACGGGCTGTTCCGGCTCACGGTATCTGACCGGAACGATTAACCTGCACGTGGAACTCGAAAAACGTCTGGCCGCCTATCTTGGCTACGAAGACGTATTGCTGTTTTCCACCGGGTATCAGACAGCACTCGGCACGGTATCGGCACTTGTTCAAAAAGGTGACTATGTTGTCAGCGACAAAGAAAACCATGCCTGCATTATAAGTGCAGCACTCCTCGCAAAAGGGGGCTTTGCGCAGTTTGCACGGTACCAGCATAACGATATGGCTGACCTGGACAGAGTGCTTGCCAAGATCCCGTCCGATGCAGGGATACTCATTGTCACCGACGGGGTTTTCAGCGTCAGCGGCGAACTGGTAAACCTTCCTGAAATGGTTGACGTTGCTGAGAAATACGGCGCCCGGATACTTGTTGACGATGCTCACGCCACGGGTGTTGTTGGTGTGGGCGGACGTGGCACGGCAAGCCACTACGGGCTTACCTCACGTACGCACATGACGATGGGAACGTTCTCGAAAACGTTTGCGTCGCTTGGTGGTTTTGTGGCAGGACCTGAGCGCGTAACCAATTACCTTAAGCATCATTCACCGGCACTGATTTTTAGTGCATCGCCAACACCGGCTTCGGTGGCCTCGACGCTTGCAGCTCTTGAGATTCTTGAAGCTGAACCGTGGCGGATTGAAAAACTTCTTTCAAACGCCGATAAAATGCGCGACGGCTTTAAAGCCATGGGCTATACGGTAATAGACAGTCGAACCGGAATTGTACCCGTGGTACTGGGCGATGTAGAGAAAACCCTCTTCTTCTGGCGTCAGCTGTACGACAGAGGTGTGTTCGTGAATGCCTTTATTCCTCCGGGAGTACCACCCAACCTGTCGATGCTTCGTACCAGCTACATGGCCACCCACGAAGACCACCACCTGGATAAGATTCTTGAAGTGTTTGGTGAAGTTGGCAGGAACCTGGGTATGATTCCGTAATCTGTCATGAAGATTACTAAGTTCGAAAGGGGGCTCCAGGACAGAGTAGCAATTGTCACCGGTGCCGCCGAAGGCAATGGCCGAGCCTTTTGTGAGCGTCTGGTACAGGAAGGTGCCAAGGTTGTGATTGCCGATATCGAGGATGCATCTGCATTTGCCAAAGAACTATCGGAGGAAGGGGCTCAGGTTCTGTATGTACGAGCGGACCTCACGAAGGCAGCAGATGCCCGTGCTGTAGCAGAGTTTGCTTTAAGCGCCTTTAACCAAATCGATATTCTTGTTCATAACGTTGGTTATTATCACGAAGAGCCTTTTGATCTGCTGTCGTTCGAAGAGTGGGATAAAACTCTGCAGATCACACTGCATTCGGCCTTCCACATCATTAAAGCCGTCCTCCCTGCAATGAAGCAGCAAGGTTATGGACGGATTATCACGTTTTCCAGCGATACCGTCTGGCTGGGAACTCCATACCTTACCCATTACGTTACCGCCAAGATGGGCATCATTGGCCTGACACGATCACTTGCCTCCGAAGTTGGCAAATACGGAATAACCATTAACACCGTTAGCGTGGGTTTAACGGCAACACAGAATGCCGACAAAGGAACGGTAGGCGTTACCATGCTGCAACACATTATCCCAAGCCAGAGCGTACACCGTGCCGATGAGCCGGAAGATATTGCCAATGTGGTTGCATTCCTTGCACTACCGGCTTCGGGTATTATTACCGGTCAGACAATTAATGTTGACGGTGGAGTAGCAAAACACTAATTTGTGCGAACGTACTTATAAACTCATGGGGAAATAACAATGAGAATAAACAAAAGCCCCCTTCTCCTTGTATTTGCACTATTTATTATCACCACGATAACCGGACAGGCTGCTTCCGATACCATACGGGTGAAAACCATCACCTTTGCCGATATCACAAAACGATCAGGTACATGGCTGTTCCCTTCGCCGCAAGAGTACGAAAAAATACTTCTTGAGTACACGCTGAAGTGCGATCCGCAAACCACACAGGACAAGTATCCGTGCGGCGAATGGGATTACTTAACGTACATTGTACTAACCGACAGCAGCGGGATGTATGATTCTACAGCACGTCAGCAGGTTAACTATAAGGTGCGTAATTCTACACCGGATGAATTTGGCTATACCACTGTGCCGGTCCCCCGTAAGCAGCGTTTTACTTCTACCACCATTTCGGGGAGTACTCCTCAGTTTACCTATTCATCGATAGGAAGTGCCGATCAGTCCAATACCGCTGTACTGAAACCTAATGGCGGAAAGGCACAATACATGTTCACAGCTACCGAGTTATCGCAAGCAGGAATTGCAGCCGGACAACTGAACGCAATTGAGCTAACTCCTCTTGACAGTGTTGGAATAGTACGATTATTTACTGTGAAGATAACGCAGACTACTCAGACAGCCGTGCCCCAACCACTCCGCTCGGATGGGTTTACAACTGTGGTTCGAAGAGACGTAACCTTTGGCAAAAATCCTTTAAGCATCCCATTTCATACCGGTTTCACGTGGGATGGTACGTCGAACATTATCATCGAGCTATCGTGCTTAAGCTCGCCCCTTCCTGTAAAATTAGCTGCAGGTGCTACACAGGTACAGGGGTACACTGATGACGACTCGAGGAAGGCGCTACGATTTATATCCGGTGACCAGGTTGAAATACCATCGGCAGCCGGGGCCCTGCTCTCTGATGCCATTACCGTAAGCTTCTGGGCATTTGGAAGTGCCCAGGATCTGCCGCGAAACCACAACGTGTTCGAAGCCTATAACGCACAGAAACAACGCGTAGTGAACATCCACCTGCCATGGTCCGACGGTACCGTGTACTGGGATGCAGGCCGTACCGGCGGAGCCGATCCTGACCGAATCTCGAAGGCAATACCCAAACCCGAGCTAACAGGAAAGTGGCGTCACTGGGCCTTTGTAAAAGATGCACGTGCGGGGACAATGAAGGTATATCTGGATGGTGAGCTTGCGTTTGAAGGAAACGGAAAGTCGCAGAAACTAAACGGAATTACATCCATCCTTGTCGGGTCAGGAGCATCGGGATCGTATCCCGGCATGCTTGATGAAATTCAAATCTGGAACACAGCGCTTGACCAGCAAACCGTTAAAGCCTGGATGACGCGCCGGCTTGACGCCCAGCACCCGAAGTTTCAGAATCTGATTGCGTATTACGACTGCGAATCACAATTGCCGGACGGCCGCCTGAAGGACGGATCCGATCAGGGAAATCATGCCACGATGTTTGGAATGCCCGTTGTTGAACAGTTAACGAGCAACGATATTGGCTACCTTACCAGACTCTCGGCCGCCCGTCCCCGTGTTGGTTTTAGCTCCGGTCAAGTGTCTGTCACTCCGAAGCGCGAAGATTTCAACGTTGACCTTGCACCGCGCGTATCACAGGTGATATTGTTCCAGAATCCTGTCCAACCCAGGATCTACAGACCGGAAGATCCTGATTATCCAGCTTCGCCAACCGATACACTTTCTGTTTTTGCTGCAGGACTGCAGTACATCATTGATGAGGATGGCTTTGTTGTGGATTCGTTGATGGTAACACCTCAACAAACACTGGTGAAAGATGTTAAAACGTACTACGATCCGGTAGTTGATTTTGAACTAGGACGCTACATCACGCCGTATGGAATAGGATTAGACCTTGGTCCCAATGGTTTTAAATGGATTTATGATGTCACCGACTTCGCACCGTTGCTTCACGATAACGTAACCTTGTCGGCCGGAAACCAACAAGAGTTGTTAGACATGACATTTGTGATGATTAAGGGGCTTCCGGCACGTGATGTTGTTCAGATTGACCAGCTCTGGTACGACAGGAATGCACAGTTCACAAAGGTGCTGACAAATGAATCGCTTGCACCGCGGTCTGTGACACTGCATCCGGATGCCACAACATATAAAATCAAAGCAGTAGCAAGCGGACACGAATTCTCGAACCCCACCAACTGCGCCGAGTTCTGTCCGCGAGACCACTTTATCTCTGTTGACAACCAGGAACGCTTTACCTGGCAGCTCTGGAAAGAGTGTGGTGACAACCCGGTATATCCGCAAGGAGGCACGTGGCTGATTGACCGTACCGGTTGGTGTCCGGGCGCACCGGTTGACCTATACGAATTTGACTTGTCGCCGTTCGCAGCAGGGAAGAAGGACATTGTAGTTGACTACGGTATCAAGCCCGACACCACAGCCGAAAACTGGGGCCGGTGGGAGGTTTCGGCACAGCTGATTGGATACGGACCCGCTTCGAGTACCATTGACGCCGAAATTGTAGATATAATCTCGCCAAACACCTGGGAGTTTTACAGCCGGATGAATCCCATCTGCGGTAACCCGGTGATTGTAATCCGAAATCGCGGGTCAAAGCCCCTTGAGACACTTGAAATCACCATGAGTTCAGATGGCAACAAGATTGGTACCTATTCGTGGACCGGTAATCTGGCGTTTATGCAGACTGATACCGTTACGCTGCCGCAGCCAACCTGGCCTACCACAGAAGGTGAGCACATGTTTACCGTAGAGTTACGTACTGCTGAAGCTGATGAATACGGGAACAACAACCATAAAACGGTGCCGTATGTTCTGCCTGATGTTCTGTACAGCGACCTGGAAATCGCACTTCGGACCAATAAGTATGCAAATGAGCAATTTGAATGGGAGTTGCGGAAAATTGGAGGTGATGTAATACGAAAAGGCAGTAACCTTGAGAGTGAAAAAACATATACCGATACATTTCAGCTTGAAGACGGTTGCTATGAATATCAGCTAATCAATAAACTTGGTTATGGGTTAGACTTTTGGTTCCTGCGTGATCAGCTTGGAACAGGAAGCCTGCAGTTTAAGAGCCAGGGGCAGACAATCAGGAACTTTAAAGCTGACTTCGGCAACCGGGTCTGGATTCAGTTTATTGTTGCAGCTAAACCAACAATTGCTACCAATGTGGACACGCTGTACTTTAACGCTCCAAGCCCGCAGCTTATTGATCGCGAATTAGTGATTACGCCTGCCACTTCTGCTCCTTTACGGATTGATTCAATTAACATCAGGGACACAAGAGACTACTACAGCATTGTAAGCACCAGCGCCAACCTTCCGGTTGTGTTAAACGCAACTGATTCTTTACGTGTTGTAGTTCGTTTTAACAGACCTGATGCCGGAACCTCAACAGGATCCGCTCGGGTGTACAGTAATGATGAACGGATGCCGATTAAAATTGTCAGGCTGATTGGTAATACCGCGGCAACCTCTGTAGATGACCATGGTTTAAATAACCTCAGTGTGCCAATGTACGTGTTCCCCAACCCTGCAGGTGCAGGCAGCAGGCTAACGCTAACATCTACCGGCATACGTCAGGGACAGGCAACCATGAGCATATCCGACATTATGGGAAATCAGATTTACCGTGGTAGTCAGCTTGTAACGGAAGCTGAAACAATTTACTTTAACCTGCCTCCTGGAATAAGTACCGGACTGTTTAGTATTACATGCGAGCAGAACGGTATTCGGCGGCACACATGGATTAGCCTGGTGCAGTAATGTACAAGACAATTGAGCGATTGTGCACACCTCCTGACGCCGGCGAGATATTTGTTTCGACGAATGCCGAGGACCCCCGCCTTGGCAATCTGGTTACGCCGTTAACGGAACTGAAAGAACCGGCTCCTGTTCGGTGCGCTATAATCGGTGTACCACAGCATATCGGCGTTGAGCGAAATGGTGGACGCCCCGGTGCTGCAGCCGGTCCGTCTGCAATTCGCCGCTCACTGTACAAAATGGCAACCTCCACTGTTCAGCATGCATTTGAGCGAAAGCATATTAAACTAGCTGATTGTGGTAATATTGACTGTGAAGGGAAAACGCTTGAACAGATCCATGATGAAGTGCACGACGTTGTTCGGTTTCTTCTTCAGGAGAACATTGTCCCTATCGTTCTTGGAGGCGGACATGATACCGCCTGGCCATCGCTAATGGCACACGGTACCATGGGAAAACCATTTGGCATCATCAATATCGACGCACATGCCGACGTCAGGCCGTTAATTGATCAGTCAAGAGCTCACAGCGGGTCGCCTTTCAGACAGGTACTGGAGTATCACGGGTCACTGATTCCACCCGGTGCAATGGTTGAGTACGGACTTCAGGAAACCGCCGTGGCAGCCTCGCATTTACAATATCTGCGTCAGCATAAAGCAAGTGTATTCATGCTGGGTGAGGCCCGTGAACGTACTACTGCGCGGCTGGCAATTGGCAAGGCAGGTGTAGCGGAGCGAATCCATCTCTCTCTTGACATGGATGTATTTGCATCAGCCTTCTCACCCGGAGTAAGTGCTCCGTCGGCTGACGGACTTTATCCGGAGCAGGTAGCATTTCTGGTACGCAGTACAGCACAATCCGGCTACCTAAAATCTTTCGATGTTGTGGAGACATGTCCGCCCTTCGACGTTGACAACAGAACTGCCAAGTTAGCTGCGACCATGATAATGCAGGTAGTTATTGGTTTGGCACAGTAGCAAAGCCCCCTTCCACCTGTCACATTCTGCGTTGTGGGTGCACTACTGAAGTACACTCTTTGGGAGAACTTCCATGCCAACGCCGTTGCAGGAAAAAACCTATGAAATGTTAATTCGGATGGCATCAATACCGTCAGCCTATCCCACTGCTGAGCGTGAGATGGTTTTACTCAGACGAATGTTTGCCGATGCATTGGAGGCTGGCGCAGCGTTAGAGATGGCGCTGGGTGCCGCTGACAGGACGGAGTTTCGACGTTTCCTGTTTGGCACGCTGCACCGAATCCGGTTGGTAAAGCTGTGGATGCAAATCCTTGATGACCTTGGTGCCCTGGATCCTGACACAGTACACCCATTGTCGGAAACTGCCGAAGAAACACATAAGCTGGTGCTGGCTGCGATCCGAACTACGCACAAGGCGTGTACTGTGGAAGATTACCAAACGGCTCAGGCAGTGTAGTCAAATTAAAACCGCGACCACAAGTAGTGAGGGAGCATTGCTCTCCAGGTTGGCCAGTCGTGCCCCCACTCATATCCCCACAAGTCAACTTCGTGTGGGACACCCTTGGCTGTAAGCGTATCCCCCATGACCACTGATGCCGCAGGGTCTTCGTAGGAGCCTCTTCCGCTTACAAGGTACAGGTGACGCTTTGAACGCATCAGGTTCAGCCAGTATGGGTCTTCCATGTTCTGCATGTAGTCAAGTGGCGAGTTAAAGTAACAGTTCTCGTCAAAATACCCCTTGGTATATGCCTTTAAGTCATAGATACCACTCATGCCGATTGTGCCTTCAAACACATCAGGCCTGCGTAAAAACGAGTTAACTGCATGCAGGGCACCCAGTGAGACGCCGGTAGTATAGATTGGAACCAGACCATCGCAGTCGCGGATAATAAACGGCACAACTTCTTCGATAACATAGTTGTTGTACTGCTGGTGCCGGATTGCCTTATCGGTAGGATGCATGGTGTTATTCAGCCAGCTCTCGGAATTAATGCTGTTAATTGAATACACCTTGAACTTACCGGAGTTTATTATCGGTTCAATAGCCTCGATCAGGTGAAACCGCTCGTATTCAAGGTAGTCAGCAGCTGCACTCGGGAACATCAGCAGAGCCGGTCCATAGTTGCCATAGGCAACGATTTCCATATTTTTTTGGAGGTTAGGACTCCACCAGGTTGTGATGTCACGACGCATATAAACTCGCAGGTAAAACCGATAAAACAAAAACTAACAGCTCGAACTTAGCTAATCGGACAATACAGGTGCAAATGGCAGGCGGGCATTAAACACAAAAAGTAGCGAGCCCTGATGAATTTGTATCCGGGCTTCAGTCTCGGTGATTCTGTTTCTTGCACCCTCACGTATTCCCATTTCAAGGCTCTCGTCATCAAGATTCCACTGTAGTCCACTGGTACTGATGCGTGCCGAAGGCTGCGGAATAAGCGAGACAATCTCGCCGGGCTGCAGAGCAACCAACAAGCTGTCAACCACTGAAATCACATACCGGTTTCCGTCTAGGATGGTAAGGGGCTGAGTCTGGGCGTAGCGGTAAAACACCGACCAGTTGTTCAGCGTATGTTCCAGATCGCCACCGTGCAGTCCGGTAACCAGTACCCGATTCCATAACTGTGACTGGGAAACCCGTAAGGATTTTTCGAAATCCGTGATGTCCTGATCCACAATTTGAACGATTTGCGAATAGGGTCGAACTGCCTCAAGGGTGTCATCGAGAACCGAATCCAGATCGCCAACTACCATGTCGGGGATTATCCCACGTGAGTAAAGTGTGTTGGCAGCACCGTCGGCAGCAATAATCGGTACATTACTAAAGTATTGCTCAATTACATCAGTATCTATAGCACCGTTCAGGCAGAGCACAGCGTCAAACAACGTACGATCGAAATGCAGTCTCACGATTTTCCAAATTACATCAACAACGTTAATATGGATGATTGGTAAACAAGGTGCAGCACCGGTTGGGATACCGATCATCTACCAACCAATACAACAAACACTTAGTGTTTACGCCCTCCTTTGGGAACTTTTACCTTGCCCGGAGTAACTCGCTGGATCACCGTGCCCTTGGGCACGAGTAACAGTGCTTGTCGGTCTGACCGTGCTACATTCCCGTAGTATGTTTTAAAGTTGGCATACTCCTCGGGCATCACATAATTGCGCTGAAACACGGCCGTGCGTGACAGTGTGAGTGTAGCGGATGACTGACGGGCGGTGCGCTGTACGTATGACACCGGTCCCACAAAGTGTTCCGACTCTGTTAAACCGATTGCCTCGTAGCCGTCGGGAATGTTAATCGTTATGGTTTCCACCAGAGTATCAACGTACTTGGAAAACTCGTAAGGGTGTGTTCGGGTGCTATATCCGAGCGCCGCCAATGGTTCAAACGGCGAATACCATGGAAGTTTAATAATACGCAACCCCTCAGCTTCCATCACGAAGTCCGGAATCGAAAAATGCAGTGTATAATCAATTTCCGGCAGTATGGTATCCAGGTGATTAATCGAATAGTCTTCCAGCTGAACATCGGGCCAGTCGTTCGACAGCCCTTCTCTGATTGAGCGCTCAACTTCGGTGGGGCCTAGCGTTTTCCATGCAGAGCGGTAAAACTCTGTTCGTGCTCCGCTGTGCCAGTACTGCTGTGTAACCTCGGCACCAAGATCATCATGGATAGACAGGTTTGTATTGAGCCTCATCACATTCGGGGTAAAGAACTGCTTTTGCAGTAGGGACGGAGTTGACTCGCCCGGCCGTATAACCAGGCACAGTGCTTCCAGATCGCCGAATGGTAAACTGTACAACGGAACATTTTCGGCGGTCAAATCCATAAACAACGGCTTGCCGTCAAGTTCGGTATACACAATATCGTGATCGAATGGAATTGACGGTAGTGGCTGTTTCCTGAGGGGCGAACTGTTTGTTCTTACAAGGGCGTGATAGGCTGTTACGCCCCGCTCAGCCAGCATTGAAATGCACAGCGTTGCCACATCCTTACAGTCTCCGATCCGCGTAACCAGCACATCGCGGGCGGTCTGCGGTACAACACCGCTTTGGCGGAACGGAACATTTGAGTAACGAATGTTGGTAGTGATAAAGTGATATACGCCCTCGATAATCTCCTGTTTGGTGTATTGCTTACCTGGTGGGAACAGCTCATTCATTTTTGTGCGTACATCAAGTGATGATCTGGTTTTGGTTCGGGCAATATTGTAATACCACTGCACGATCTCCTGCCAGCGGGGGACCGATGAAATATAAAGGATTTTACCAATCGCACCGTACGACGGCATATCTTCCTCTTCGGTAATTGCCGGCTGGTCTCGTAACTCCCATACCTGCAGGTTTCCAAGAGGCGTATCCTTTGAATACTGCTGCACCTCGCCATTTACAAAATTCCAGGAATACCGTTCGGATTTTTGGGTGAGTAAGCTATACCGGACAATTTTAGACGGGACATAATCGTTCATTCCAAACTCGTCGAAAAAGTAACCGGCAAGTTCACCCTGAGTTGATTCGGACCAGTTGATACGCCCGTAGATAAAGTCATTTGGTTCAAGGTTTTTAAACACCGCATAATTGCCGTTTCTGTCAGCCGGAATTTCACGTCCGTTTGCCTTAATCACTACTGCCTTTTCTACTATCGTATTATCGCCTCCGGGTAACGTAACTTCCTTATATGAATCGATCCCGGAATTATTTAAAACACGAACCAGCATCTCGAACCGAACCTTGCATCTGCTGCCATCGTATACTACGCGCTGTTTATCGAGCAGAAGAGTTACGGACTGCTTATCCGGGTAATCAGTTGCCGACGGCGATGTGCGGATAAGGCTGTCGATATTGTTGGTTTGCATCACGCTGAAGGGCGAAGGAGTATTGGTAAGCTCGCGCAGGAGTTCGCGCGCACTGAAGTTTGCCGGATCGGTTGCAATTGCCTGTTTAAAGTCAGACCCTGCCCCACTGCTGTCAGAAAGGGCCTTCCTGTAAATGCCTGACTGCTGCCACATCCATGAGACGCCGGGAGCATCTTCCAAAGCCAGTGTAATTGACTTCAAGGCGGCATCCCATTTTCTTCTTGCGGCGTACGAGTCAGCCATCCTGCTGTGAAAACCGGGAGCCAGTGGCGACAATTCAAACAGTTCGTTGTATGTGTTCTCCCAGTCAGCATACTGCATGGCATCTTCGCACAATGCCGCTTTCATCAGCAATCCGCCTTCATTCCAGTTATACGACAAGTGTGCTTTGATAATGTCAATTGCTTTAGCATATCCTCCACCTGTTCTTAGTGCGAGCATTGCTGCTGCCGAGGCAAAGTCAAGAATCTGGGGGTTGGTCTCGAACGCTTTTGCCTGTAGTGTGGATACAAGAGCAACATCGTTTCGCAACCGTGCAAGTTCAATTGCCGCTTCGTAGTAATCGTTTGATTCCGGCAATGTTTTCCCGATGTTGTTCAGAATCGCGTCGGCGGTATCCAGTTGTTTGGTTGAAACAGCCCTGTTAAACGAGTAAACAAGTGAAATTGGCAGGTCAGGACGAGTATTGGTAATATGCTCAATAGTGGTGATTGACTCGTCGTACCGGTTAGCCCGCTGATTTGTTTCAAGGGCCAGCATGAGTGCACAAATAAAGTTGGGATATTTGCTAAGTAATTTAGAAATAATTTCTTCAGCCTCATCCACTTCGTCGTTACGCAGCAATGCGTTAGCAAGCAGGAGGTAATTTTCCGGACGATTAGGAAATTTTGCTATCTGACTACGGAAGAAGGCAAGAAATGGATGATCAAGGGGCTTTACCAGAGTCGTGGACGTAGGAAACTGCTGTGGTGCCGTAGAATATTCGAGATCCGAAATAGCAGTTCCGCTCTTATCTGTTATTCGTAACAGAAAATTGCATCTGTCCAGTTTGCTGTTGCATAGCTTAACAGTTATCTGATTCCAACCGGCCTGCAGCGTTACTTCTGCGATGTATGTATCAACATCGTTATTTCGTTCTTCTATCGTATCAAGAATCATCTGCTGGTTCAGGAATAGCCGGAATGCACCCGATGTACCGATACGCATCTGAACGGACTGAGTGGTAGGCGAGTGAACATAGGTGCGTGCATAGAACACACCCTGAACTGTAGAGAAGTGACGCGCAATGTCGGTCCAGCAATCGCGCCTGATATTGTGTGGTGTAAACCAGCGAACGGTACGAAGGTCGCTTCCCTTATATTCAGCGTCAGGGTTATCTACAAGTTCAGGCTCGAAAACCTTATCGAACCCTGATCCCGAAATATTGTGAAACGGACCAATGATACGCCACTTAGTAAGAGCGCCAATTTCGGAGTAGTATGAATCTGCTTCCCGAAGCTGGTTATCGCGTTCGGCCAACTGTCCCAGATACTGTAAACAGATCACGCGTAAAATCCCATTGGGGTCAGGGTGGCTGACGGTGTTACGCAATACAGCCCGAAGCCCAAGCCCCTTTCGGTTTGCTCCAACGGAGAACCATCTGGTATTTTGTGCGGCATAGATGTACGGATTGGGGTCGGCTGTCTTGTCAAGAAAAGAGCGGTAAGCATTCCACGAAGCAGCATCGTCTAAACGGAGCCCATACGCAAAGCTTAACCCCAGAATGGCACGCTCGTCATCGGGGTTTTCCTGCAGGGCATTACGGAAGTGTGTGACGGCAGTTTGGTCGGCATTTTCAATTAGGGCATCCCACCCCAAATCAGTATCAGAGGCAAGAGCATGAGCTGGAGAGGCAGAAAAAAACAGGAAGACGGGTAACAAAAAAAGAAAGAGCTGACAAATAATTGTCATGAATAATGTCCTTTGTAGTCGTGTCTTTTGCTACATTGCATACATCGCAAACATACCTAGGAAAATGCCATGTTCACGGTTAACTCAATATTAGTACCGATTGATTTTTCGGAAAACAGCATTAAAGCGTTATCCATGGCAAAGGAGATTGCCCGGGGAACTGGAGCAACGCTGCATTTATTGCACGTGGTAGAACCCGTGGTGTATCCGGCTGACTGGAGTTACGCTCAAGTGGGCTTTGCCGACATTGAGTTGGAACTTCAGAACAACGCCGAAACGGAGCTTGGGAAACAGGCTGCAGCTCTTGAGGCAGAAAATTTTAAGGTTGTTACCAAGGTTCAGCGGGGAAGGGCCAGCGACGAGATTTGCGGTTATGCCAGGGAGAATAACTGTTCGATCATCTCGATAGGTACGCATGGACGCAGCGGTTTTGAACACTTTCTTTTTGGAAGCACCACGGAGCGAGTGCTTCGCAAAGCTCCGTGTCCGGTTCTCTCGGTACGTCTCAACCCAACAAAAGAGTCGTAGTTACAGCGATGCCCTTGGTAAAAACTTCGAGGTTGGTAACCATCGAGCGACACATTGTGGAGCAGGGCGCCCTGCATCCTTCGGCTACCGGAGAGTTTTCGAGATTACTGCGTGACCTGACGCTTGCAATACGGATACTTGCCCACGACGTGCGCCGCTCCGGTTTAAATGACATTCTGGGCCTTACCGAGTCCACCAACGTCCACGGTGAACGCGTAAAGCGCCTCGACATTCATGCCAATGATGTGATTTTCAGGGCCATGGACCATGGCGGGCACCTTTGTGTTATGGCATCGGAGGAAGAATCCGGCTTGATCCAAATTCCCGATGAGTATGCCAAAGGCAAGTATGTGCTGGTGTTCGACCCCCTGGATGGCTCTAGCAACATCGACGTTAACGTTTCGATAGGAACGATTTTTAGTATCTACCGTCGCCTTAACCAGTCCGACACCAGTCCCGGTACCGAGGCTGACGTGATGCAGCCGGGGTATAAGCAGGTTGCTGCCGGCTATGCCATGTATGGATCGAGTACGCAGCTTGTCTATACAACGGGTAGTGGAGTAGATGTATTCACGTACGATCCTACAATCGGCGAGTTTTTACTAACCTTCGAGAAGCTACAGATTCCCAAGCGCGGCAGTATTTACAGTGTAAACAGCGGCAACTCCCACAAGTGGAGCGAAGGGGTCCGCAGCTACGTCCGTCACCTGCTTGAACCCAGTGATGACGGGCAGAGGCCGTACTCGCTGAGGTATGTTGGAACAATGGTGGCTGATATTCATCGTACGCTGCACTATGGCGGCATTTTTATGTATCCTGCTGACAAGACGTCTCCTCAGGGCAAACTTCGGCTTGTGTACGAAGTAAACCCGATGTCGTTTATCGTCGAGCAGGCGGGTGGAAGGGCAACAACGGGGTTTGAACGTATTCTGGACATTATTCCCAGTTCGTTGCATCAGCGCATACCCTGTTTTATGGGCAGTGAAGAAGATGTAAAGGAACTGGAACAGTTTCTTACACAGTTATAAGGTACAGTTTTTATGAGCAGCCGACGCACATTCCTTTCCACTACTGCGGCAGCACTGGCAGTTCCCGCAGTTCTTTCCACAGGCAGCATCCCGGTCCTGGCACAAACAAATCATCAAACGCAACCCGAAACGCCCACTCTTCCTCCGTTGCCCTATCCATACGAAGCATTAGAGCCGTACATTGATGCCGAAACAATGAAGCTGCACCACGATAAACACCACCAGGGGTATGTGAATGGGCTGATAAAGGCACAAGATGCACTGGAAAAGGCACGGGCACAGGCCGACTACGCCTTAATTCAGCACTGGTCAAAACAAGCCGCTTTTCATGGAGGCGGCCATTTCCTGCATTCGATGTTCTGGCAGGTAATGGCACCGGCCGGGCACGGCGGCGGTGGTAATCCGTCCGGTACACTCGAAAAGGTAATCGTTCGGAGCTTCGGGTCAGTTCAGGCAATGAAGGATCAGTTTTCTGCCGCTGCCAATGCGGTAGAAGGAAGCGGCTGGGCACTGCTGCATTACTCTCGGTCCAACGGACAACTATTGATTTTGCAGGCCGAAAACCAGCATAAACTCACCCAATGGAACACCATCCCGCTTATGGGCATCGACGTATGGGAGCATGCCTACTACCTGAAATACCGCAATAACAAAGCGGCCTACGTTACGAATTGGTGGAATATCGTTAACTGGACCCAGGTTCAGAAAAACTACGATGATGCAACAAAAATCTGACGATGACAAAGAGTCAGAAAAAGGTTTTTTTTTAACTGTTTTTGGTGTGAATGGTATCAAAGTATGGTTTTCTACCATAATTTGCATCATTGGTTCGTGGGCGGATCGCCGAGCTAACGATATCGCGTCGATTATTAATTCAGTGTATGGTGACGATATCGCCACTGATCCGCAAAGGATGTATTGTATGAATATTTATGTTGGTAACCTGCCATACTCGATGGACGACAATGAGCTTCGTTCGGTATTCACTGAGTACGGCACAGTTGAATCTGCCTCTGTGGTCAGAGATAAGTTTACAGGCCGCAGCCGTGGATTTGGTTTTGTAGAGATGCCAGACTCAGATGGCAACGCTGCAATCGAAGCCACAAACGGACGTAGTGTTGCTGGCAGGAACCTGGTTGTTAACGAGGCACGCCCACGCGAGCAACGCCCGCGTATGGATCGTGACCGCGGTCCTCGCAACTAAATCTTGCAGAAAAATCACTCATACCTTTAAAAGCCGCTTTCATGCGGCTTTTTTTTGTTTGTTGCACCGGGACGCATTCCGGAATGACTATTAAACCGATAAAGCAGAGTTTACGGGTGCTGGATGGAGGCTTACGCCATACACTACGCATACTGCACTCAGAATACGATTTGTTTTGTTACATTGAGAGTTACACTATTGGGTTTCCGTATTTTGCATTTCTGAAATTGACACAACAGGATAAATATGAAGCTCTTTGACACCCTCCAGACAATGGGGCACGAACAAGTAGTTCTGTGTTCCGATCCGGTTACCGGCCTGCGTGCAGTAATCGCCATTCACGATACGTCTCTTGGTCCGGCTCTGGGCGGTACTCGCATGTGGAATTATTCCACTGATGAAGACGCAATAACAGATGCCCTTCGGCTATCGCGAGGCATGACCTATAAAGCTGCTGTCAGCGGAGTTAATCTGGGTGGTGGAAAGGCTGTGATTATCGGAGACCCTCGCACCGACAAGAACGAAGCCAAATTCCGCTCCTACGGCAAAATGGTGGAAAGTCTGCGTGGCAGATACATTACTGCCGAAGATGTTGGTACCAGTGTACGCGACATGGAGTGGATAAGGATGGAAACCCGGTTTGTTACCGGTGTAGGTGGCGTAGGCGGATCAGGTGACCCGTCGCCGGTGACTGCCTTTGGTGTATATTCAGGGATGAAGGCAGCAGCAAAATTTGCCTGGGGTACCGACTCATTGTCAAAAAAGCGTGTCGTAGTTCAGGGTGCAGGTCACGTAGCGTCGAACCTTGTAAAACATCTGGTGAAGGACGGAGCAATTGTTTTTGTTTCGGATATCTACGAAGAGCGTTCAAATAAAGTTGCTGCCGAAACCGGTGCTACCGTGATATCGCCCGATGAAGTGTTTACAACTCCTTGCGATATCTTCTCGCCCAATGCCTTAGGGGCAGTGCTTAATAACGAAACCATAGCACAACTGTCATGCTCCGTTGTGTGTGGGGCTGCAAACAACCAGCTTCAAAACGAAGATGTTCATGCTGCAGCACTGCAAAAGCAAAATATCATTTATGCACCCGATTATGTGGTTAACTCAGGCGGGCTGATGAACGTGGCATCCGAAGTTACCGGTTACGACAGAGACTCAGTGATGCGTCAGGCAGAGGGTATTTATGATATCACGATGAATATCCTCACAACGGCACGCGACAAGAATATTCTTACAATCGAAGCCAGTAATGCCATTGCCGAGGAGCGAATTAAAAAAGTACGCCACGTTCACGGTATGTTCACCGGAACACCATCAATTCGTGGCTTATAAGATTTTACGGTATCGAAAGCAACGTAGTTGAGCAACGGGTTTCCACTAAGCAAGAAAAAAAAGATTAACGGATCGCGACACCTTGCGCGCGAAAAAGTGTTTCAGGTCCTGGCAGCATCATCCAATGGTGAAATTCCATTTGATGACATCTTTGAGCATGTGTTTTTCCGACGGTTCACATTTGACTCGCCGGAGGCAAATAGCGGAGGTCGGATTCTGCGACCAGATGAAGTTGAAGAACTGGAAGCCGATATTCCCATTGAATGGGCTGACGATGAAGTTCGGTACGCTATTACGATCATTGAAAAAATCCGTGACAACCGCGATATTATTAATGACCTTATAAAGCGAAACCTGGAAAACTGGGAAATGGAACGGATTGCCACTCTGGATAAGATTTTACTGGAACTGGCAATTGCTGAACTTATCTCGTGCCCGGATATTCCGATAAAAGTTACAATCAATGAAGCAATTGTACTAGCAAAACGATATAGTACGGATAAGAGCGGTGTCTTCGTCAACGGTATTATTGATTCCGTCTTGTCTGAGTTGAAAGAATCCGGCCAAATCAGCAAAATGGGCCGCGGACTGATTGAATAATTAATTCTGGAGTGACCATGATCTTCATTAACAGATTTTTACATCAGCTTGTGCTGGTAGCAATCCTGATGTGCAGTTTTTCTACATTAGCTCTGGCACAACCAAACTATAAGTGGATTAAAACCATTACCGGTCCAACGTTTGACGAAGCATTTTCACTGGCACTTGGTATAGATGGTCATGCCCACATTGCAGGTACCTTCTCCGACTCGGTTCGTGTAGATACTACACTCATGCTGGGTATTGGTAATTATGACGGCTTTACTGCGCGGTTTGATACCAGCGGCAAAGCTGTTGATTTTGATACCTACGGCGGGTACAGCCTTGACGAAGTCTCGTGCATTGTTGCTGACAATAAAGGAAATTACTATGTAGCCGGGGCGTTCGAAGACCAGGCAATGGTTGGCGGACAAATGATAGAGGCTCTTGAACCGTTCGATGTTGACATGTTTATTGCCAAGTTCGATAGAAGCGGCATCCTTTTGTGGGTGAAAGTGTTCGGTGCCCCGGGATACTCGGAGCCATCTCCGTTTATTGCTGTTGACTCCCTTGGCATGGTGTACCTGGCAGGGGGCTTTGGTAAAACTGCAAAGTTTGATACCAAGCAGATTAGCTCGGCTGGGAATACTGACATCTTTGTGTGTAAACTCTCTGCAAATGGTGACGTTGTTTGGGTGCGCAGCGCCGGCAGCGGTCAGTCCGATATGGCTTTGTCTGTGGGTGTTAGTCCCAATGGCGACCGCGTATATGCAACGGGATACTTTAACGGTACCGTAAACTTTCCGGTTGGACATTCCCTGGTTGCTCTGTTAAATGAACAGGACTTTTTTGTTTGGGCACTAACAGCAAATGGCGAAACACAGTGGGCCAAGAAAATTGGTACCCAACGGAAGGATAAAGTCATTAGCGGCTTTGCTGATTCCGAAGGACGCTTCCTGACTACCGGCGCTATGTTCGGAAAAACCACCTTCGATACCCAGATGTTATCTGCTAACAGCGACTTGTATGAAGATGCGTTCGTATGCAGATTTACAAAAAATGGTGATATTGATTTAGTCCGTAATTATGGCGGAGAACTAACTGAAACCGGTAGAGCGATTTATGCCGACAGCAGAGGAGCAATGTACGTTGTTGGCACATTTGACAGTACTGCGGTTCTGGGCGGTACCACAGTGACCACTCATGGCGGCGATGATATCTTTTTTATGCGTCTGTGGCCTAATGGCGACGTAGAGTGGGTGAAGTCCGCTGGAGGTCCTTACGATGACCTTGGCACCGGCATCCGTGCAAATCAAAAAGGTGAGGTTGTTGTAGCGGGCTACTTTGACACACGCGCTACGTTCGACGCACAAACAGTAGAAGGCGGTAAGTTTACCGACTCATTTGTTGCTCATACCAAGTGCGGGCCAAACACGGCTTTAAACACCAAGACCAGTTCAATTGTGCTGTGTATGCTCACCGACTCTACAATTCAGGCACCACCAGGGTATCCCACCTACAGGTGGTATGTGAACGGCACAATTCGGCCTACCCCGATACCTTCCAAATTTCAGCTTGCTGAACTTGCAGAAGGCGAATACACGGTGTACGTGGAAATCACCGATACCTATAACTGCATTGGTTTTTCAGATACACTGCACATAACAATAACGCCGGCACTTCCGGAACCCGTTATTTCGCGTCAGGATCAACAACTCACCTGCTCGATTCAGGATGTTTACTACCAGTGGTTTAAAAATGGGAAGGCCATAAGCGGCGCAGTTGAGCAAAGTACTGCCATTACGGGCGACGGGTACTATCGCGTCTTGATATCAAATGATGATGGCTGCCGCCGCTGGTCAGACAACTTTATCGTAGGCCCTGCAGATGTATCGGCAGACATTACAAGTCCGGTTACTGTTTATCCCAACCCATTTACATCTCACATCGTTATCGAAGGCGCACCGGAAGCAACCATCGTTGTTGTTGATGCACTGGGGAGAGAGGTTCAGCGTACCACATCGACAGGAAATACGTTTACGATGCCATTGAATGGTGCTGCAGGGACGTATACCGTAATCGTAAAAACAGGTACCGGCATTCAGTCCGTGCAAGTTCAGAAATTTTAAGAAACAGGAACTGTTAAGGGGCTTGGGTACGTGCTCAAGCCCCTTTTCTATTTCTTATGATATTGAGCGTTGTATTCCGGAAGTTCGGTTCGTTGCCAGCCCCGGGTTTTCATTCGCTTGTCAAGCTGGTCTCTGGCATCATCGAGTGATATCCCCGCTGACTGTGCAAAGACTTTTGCGTCAACATAATTGTGCTGAACTAACTGAGCAGCAATTTCAGTTTCGATTCTGGAATATACAGCCTTGCGTTTTACCAGCCCGATAACCAGAAACACCGTTGTTAACGTCACGAAACACAGTCCCAGGATTAAGTTGCCCTTCCATGTATCACTGCCACCCACAACCGAACCAATGGTGAGGACCAGACTGAACACGGCAAACATCATTAAAAGGCCGGAACAAAGTAGGAGTATTCTGTAAGCCATAGGTACGCAAATTACGAGATGTATTTTTGATCATCGAGTCGATAAGGTGCATTGTCATTAGAGGGGGGTGAAGCAGACGTTGCGGTTTGTACCACCTGCCTGAGTGTAAAATGCGTAAACCATAGTTTGCCCTAATAAGGAATAGCCATGAGCAACCGGATTGAAAAACTGAGAGAACTAAAAAACGAAGCCCTTCTTGGAGGAGGCGAGAAACGCATAGCACAGCAGCATGCAAAGGGCAAGCTTACAGCCAGAGAACGTCTGTCGGTACTGTTAGACGATGGATCATTTAAGGAATTCGATATGCTGGCACGTCACCGGAGCTCTCGCTTTGGTCTTGACAAGCAACGTCCACTCGGCGATGGCGTAGTTACCGGTGTTGGCACCATTGACGGCAGGCATGTGTGTGTGTTTTCGCAGGACTTCACGGTTTTTGGAGGATCACTCAGCGAGGTTCATGCCGAAAAAATCTGCAAGGTGATGGACCACGCAATGAAGATTGGGGCGCCAATTATCGGATTGAATGATTCCGGTGGTGCTCGAATTCAGGAGGGTGTAGTAAGCCTTGGAGGTTATGCCGACATATTTCTGCGCAATACACTGGCCAGCGGTGTGGTGCCACAGATAAGCGTGGTTCTCGGACCCTGTGCCGGCGGCGCTGTGTACTCGCCGGCACTTACGGACTTTGTGTTTATGGTGAAGGGCAGCAGCTACATGTTTGTGACCGGACCCGAAGTTGTAAAAACCGTTACTCACGAAGATGTGTCGTTCGAAGAACTTGGAGGTGCCGAAACCCATGCTTCGCGAAGTGGTGTAGCCCACTTTGCAATGGACGACGAAGTGCAGTGTCTGCTTGCAGTACGTAAGCTTGTTCGCTACCTGCCGTCAAGCAATCGAGTGAATCCACCACACTTACCAACCACCGACGTACCCGACAGAACATGTAAGAAGCTGGAAACAATCATTCCGGAAAATCCTAATCATCCTTACGATATTAAGGACGTGATTCGCGAAGTGGTTGATGAGCGGGATTTTTTTGAAGTTCACGAAGAATTTGCTTCGAACCTGGTTGTTGGCTTTGCAACACTCGATAGTATACCCGTTGGCATTGTTGCCAATCAGCCGGCATCTCTTGCCGGCGTTCTTGATATTTCCAGCTCCGTAAAAGGTGCACGCTTTGTTCGGTTCTGTGATGCGTTTAACATTCCGCTGGTAACCTTCGAGGATGTACCCGGCTTTCTTCCCGGAACTGACCAGGAATGGGGAGGTATCATACGCCACGGAGCAAAACTGCTGTATGCCTATTGCGAGGCAACCGTTCCCAAGCTGACTGTTATTACGCGTAAAGCATACGGCGGCGCTTATGATGTGATGAGTTCACGGCATATTCGTGGCGACTATAATGTTGCATGGCCAACAGCCGAAATCGCCGTAATGGGAGCGAAAGGGGCTGTTGAAATACTATACAAGGACAGGAAAAAGGCAAACGGTAGCGATTCGGTTGCTCCTACACCCGAACAAATCGAAAAACGAACCCAGCAGCTCATCGACGAGTATAATAAAGAATTTGCCAATCCGTACGAGGCTGCAGAACGCGGCTACGTGGATGACGTGATTGAACCCGCAGAAACTCGAAGAGAGCTGATTACGGCATTGAGGCGGCTGGCAACAAAGGTGGATAGTAATCCCGCAAAGAAGCATGGAACAATACCGCTGTAGGGGTATGCAGGTGTTGGTACTAAGAGTGGACAGATACGGCTCTTTAATTACCAACCAGCACAACAAGCTGAATGTCGTACTTTGGATGGTAGCCAATGGCAACGCCAATTTTGGTGTACTGAGACGCCAGTACTGATTTTCTGTGACCTCTGTCGGGTGTTCCTTCGTCAACAAGGAACGATGCTAGCATCAGAGCAGTACTCAAATGTCCGTACGTAATTGCTTCTGACAAATCCCGATACAATCCATACCGTGCCACTCTGGTACCTGGATTTGATCCACTGCTTCCGATATGGCCCAAAATACCGGTAGCCGCCGCATCGGCTACATGGTCAGCCGCCGCCTTCATTAATGCAGAGTCAACGGTAAGTGGGAGAAGGGGGCTCTGTTTTGCCAGGATCGTTTTAATCTCACTGACGGCTTTATTGAGTTTTTTAATGCTGGGTGTGAACGACTGAACCTGGACTCGGTATTCCTCGATGCGCGGCAGATACGATGCAGGATCTGCACGCAGTGCATTCAGCTCTTTCACGAACGAACCTGCCAGCGAGTCGTATGACAGTTGTTGTGCCGATGCAGGCAACGCCCACATCAACCATGCCGCAAAAAAGGAGAATATGCGGGTTATTCGAGGTCCCATTGAATAATACGCTCGCAATATTTAATCAGATCGGCGGCTTCTTCAACGTTCAGGCGCTCCCGAAGCTCAGTTCCAAGGCTTGTTATATCGGCATGCATCGCATTGAGCAGCTCAATACCTTTTGGGGTGATAAAGGTTAGAGACAGTCGGCGATCCTCGGTAGTACGGGCCCTGCATACAAGGCCAACTTTTTCCAACCGGTTTATTAACCGTGTAACATCCGGAGCTCGTTGCAACATCCTTGCAATGATCTCAGAACGCGGATGTCCATTTGGATACGAACCCCGCAAGATTCTAAGAACGTTATACTGAGGGTGCGTAATGGAATACTGTTCACAGATTTGCTGCAGCTTCCTGTTTAACACGTCGGCAGCCACCAGTAGACTAAGGAGCGCTTCCTGATGCTCGGAATCGAATCCTTTCTGCTTTAACCGGTTACGGAGAATTTCACCCATAGACAAAATTACTCAGAGCTGAATTGATTGGGTCAGAAACATCATAAACACAATACGAACTCGTATGGACAACCCCGCGTGGTCGCCCGCGCGAATCCGTAGGGGCGGATGGCATCCGTCCACCGCGAAACAACATAAAAAAAATACGAAACCGTAGGGGCAACCCCGCGTGGTCGCCCGCACGAAACAACATAAATAACGATAATACCGTAGGGGCGGCCCCATGCGGCCACCCTGCCGCACATGGTTGGCCTGTACGGAACATCATAAAAAACAATACAAAATCGGCGAGATTGTCTATTGCGGGTGCACGGCCGTGCGCCCTGACGTTCTGACCATTAAAAGTTTTAATAAATCTTATGATTCTGTCTCCCCTCCCTAAAGCCCGAAGGGGTTTGGGGAGGGGGCCGGGGGTGGGGCCGGGGTGTGTCACATTTTCTGTCTTTCTCCCACTATATCTGAAAGCAATTGCTCCGGAATTCCTAAGGTAGTTTACGTAGGCTGCGCAACGCAGCCGACCAGCCGAGCTGTGTAGGTAGGTGGTGATGCAAGATGGCGGCGGTGGGGGAGGGGCCCGAAGGGACGTAAACCGTCCGCATGGAATGTTGACGTGATTCTACCGCGTTGAACGTGATGTATAACCGTAGGGGCGACCCTGCGTGGTCGCCCAACACGTATCCCATAAGGGGAGGATGGCATCCGTCCGCACGAAACACCATAAACAACCATAAAAACCATATCCTCCCCCTCCCTAAACGCGCGTGCGCGTTTGGGGAGGGGGCCGGGGGGTGGGGCCGGGGCGGGTAGCGTTTCAGTACAACTATGTTCTAAAAATATAAATTGTCCAAATGGAACATTCTGAGGGATATTTTTGTCATATTTGCTGGTGCCTGCACGGTCATGGCAGTGATTCAGCAGACACTTCCATACGCTTTTTTAGAAACCTCAGGTGACGACATGAAAAGTCCTGATACTTCCATTGCCCGGTATTACCGGGCCTTACAGGCAGTAATTACTGCCGCAATTTGCATGGTAACTATTGCTCTGCCCTCTTCCGTGCTGCGCAGCCAGATGCAAGAAGATACTCTGGAGCAACTCTGGTATAAAATGTCCACGGATTGGGATTGGGGAGAGATTCACGATTGTGTTATTGGAGGGGACCCGCCGATGATGGTGGCGGCATGTCACGGCGGAACAAAGGCCAGGGAGCCACGTTTGGTTGAACTGAACATTGAAACCGGTGAGGGCATCCGTAGTGTGATTTCTGAAGCCGGCAATGTTATGAGTATGTCGTTTGCCCGCAATGCCAACATGGTGGCTACCGCCTCCCCGGGGCGTATTACGGTATGGCGGTGGCCGGAGATGGAGCGTACCGTATCAATACAAACGACTACGGATGATGATTTTTGGTGGCATATGACGTCAGCCGTGCTCAACGGATCGGGCACCCGGGTGTATGATGCCGGCACGGGTATTCTCTGGGACACGCACACCGGTGATACGGTGTGGAGGTATCGGAATGCAGCCTCGAGAGCAGGTGCGACAAAGGAGGATAATGGCTTTGCGGTCTTCAGTGCCGACGACCGTTATCTGCTGGTTCCTAAGTTAAATTATCTCCCCCCGGATGGCCGTTTTGGTGGCCGAAGTTGGACTACCGCTGTTCTGTTGGATGCAGCTACCGGCAGTGTAGTGGACGGCCCTTACAGTGCTGGTAGCGGAGACGACTGGATCAGCTGCATGGCACTGTCCGACGATGCGCGCTATATCGCTTTGGGCCGGAAATATGAGGACACTGAAGGCTCTATTGTTGTCTATGACAGGGTAGCAAACAAAAAAGTACTCAACGTCAGTGACTTACAAAGGTACAGCCCTCTACGACTGGCCCTGCTTCCTGATGGTAAGGGACTCTTAGTGAGGACGTACCGTGGCGTAGTGGATTACTACCGGGCGTGGGACCGACAACCCATTAAACGGTACGCCTTCCCTGCAGGGAAAAAATTCTCCCCTGACTGGCGATATGCCTATGAAAGTACTTTGTCCAGAATTTTCGTTACCCGCCTTCACCTTGACGCTGTCTCTGTTGACGGCAAAATAGAGGGTGGCGGAAGCATTTTATACCCTAATCCCGCCGATGGCGCGGTGACGATTACCGGCCTCAGTGATGGAGCGGTAACGTGCAGAGTTGCTGACAGTGCGGGGCAGCTTGTACTTCAGCAGCCTGCCCTGGTCAGCGGTGGCCGGTGCCGTCTTGTCCTGAGCGGCCGGCTTTCTGCCGGTGCCTATATGCTGCAGTTGCAGCGAGATGCGACCATCGTGTTTTCATCACCACTTGTGCTGAGGTAGGGAGCCGATGCGGTATGAAACACCTGGTAATCGCTGCCGTCCTGCTCGCTGCCGGCATCACCGGCATGAGTGCGCAGAAGTATGAGGCTCCGCAGCTACCACTCGATTCGCTAGGGTGGAACAATTCTGTTGCGGATGCAGATTCGGTACTGGCATTTACTGAGCGCCCGTTTCTCTTTGGCTGGAACTGGGGCAGTACCGATAGCAATGTTTCACACACCCTGGGCATGAATGTCTGGCACATCCAGGATCCGTTTATGTGGGACAGCGTCGCCCCAAAAGAATTCGGAGATACGCGTGTTGCGGGTCAGTTGCTGGTTGCGAGTATCAGTGGGGTTTCTGAAGCAGC
>WBZO01001033.1_pt1 | contig 48314 bp, 33 predicted proteins | sample 5204261 | NCBI WGS metagenome assembly WBZO01 (sample SAMN12412400, study PRJNA552823) | activated sludge metagenome | isolation source: activated sludge from anammox sidestream of wastewater treatment plant... | place: USA: North Carolina | collected 2017-09
AAACAAAGAGTGCGGTACCACCGGCGTCGCGGGCGGCTTCAGGGGGGCGGGAAGAGGTCTGGGGGCTGTGTGAGGCAGGATGCCGAACCCAGAGCCTACAGGGACGTATTCACGGCGTCCCCCAGACCTCTTCCCGCCCCCCTGAAGCCGCCCGGCATTGAGCTCAATATCAGCAGTGAACCCTCTATGTAAGTGCCATTGCGCTCAAGCCTCCAAGCTGCGCACGAGGTGTTCAACCAGATCGCGCGCGTCGTCCTCGGCGCCGTGGATGAATGACGACTTGCGCCGCCGCAGCACCGGCAGCCCGATCGCGTACATGCGTGGCGCGTCGACGACACCACCGTCGTGCCGCAGCCTGCCCTTCGCATCCACGACGGGCACCTTGAGCCAGTTGTAGTCGGGCCTGAAACCGGTCGCCCAGACAATCGAGCGGATATCACCGCGCGTCAGATCGAGACTCAGACGTGGCGAAGCCGGTACGCGTGTCGGCTCGAAGCGTTCCGGTGCGCCGGCCTCTACATCGCCCGCGCCGCGCGCCCAGTCGTCGAACGTGTCGAGCAGCCGGTTCATTTTCAGATCCGCGAGCGCGAACTGGTTTCTCAGCCCGCCCGAGAACAGCGCACAGCCGTCGCGGATCGCAGCTAAGCGCCCGACAAGCTCGACGCCCTCTGCGCTCAGCGCATTCAGATCGAGGGTCGTCCGCTCCGGCGTGCCGACGAGCTGCGGTGACGGCAATGCGCGCGCCCGCTCGAGGTCGTCGATCTCGTCGTACCGCTGATCCCACACGCCGCTCGCCATCATCCACCACAGCACGTCACGGCCGCGATAGGTTCTCGGCAAACGAACGTGCTCGCCCACCGAGAGCACGGCGCGCCGGCCGGAGCGGCGAATCTCGTCCGCGAGCTGGACACCGGTGGCCGAAGCGCCGACGACGAGCACACCGCCCTCGGGCAGCCGGCTCGGATTGCGGTAATCGAAGGGCGTCACGGATTCGACGGACGACGGCACCGCCTGCCGGAGTGCGGGCACGGCCGGCACGTTGCACGCCCCGCTCGCGATGACGAGGCTTCGACAGCGCAGCTCGCCGTTGTTTGTCGTGACGCTGTAACCGTCCTCGACCGGCGTGACCGACTTGACTTCGGTCTGCGTGCGCACGGGCGCCGCGAAGGAAGCGGCGAAATCGGAGATGAAGCCTGCGACCTCGGGACAGGTCATGTAGGCGTCGGGATCGGCGCCTGCGTATCGCAATCCTGGCAGCCGGGTCTGCCAGTTCGGCGTCAGCAGGCGCAGCGAATCCCAGCGCTCGCGGCGCCAGGAGTTCGCGATCTCGCCGCGCTCGAGCACGACGTGATCGATGGAATGCTCGCCGAGCACACGGCTGACGGCGAGCCCCGCGTGTCCGGCACCGACGATCGCGACCGTGAAGCGTTCGATGGCGAATTCCGCGCGGTGGGCTCGTCAGATCTTGTAAGTCTCGACCGAGACGTTCGTCGGATTGGTCACGATGTCGTACACGGCGGAGCGCTTCTGCGACTGCGCGACCAGCGCCTCGATCTCCTGCTGCGACGCGTCAGCATCGATCTTGAACGTGACCTTGACGTCGTCGTACCCATTGCGCACGTCGCTGTCGATGCCGAGGATGCCGCGAATGTCCATCTTGCCCTCGAGCTTCGCCTCGACGGAGCGCAGCTGGATGCCCCGATGCTGGGCGACGGCCGCGACGCCCGCCGTCAGACAGCTCGCGAGCCCGGCCAGCACCAGCTCGACCGGGGTCGCGCCGTGATCCTCGGACGCAAAGATCTCAGGGTGATCGGCTTCGAACGTAAACTCCGTCTTGTGCCTCTGCTCCTGGCCGAGGCCATGAAAACCCTGGACGCTGGTCCGGCTGTGCGTGCCGCGAACCCACTTGCACGCCGCCCGCCAGGAAAATTGCGCCGCTTGAGGCGCCTGTTTCAGGGCTTCGCGCGCGTCCAGCAGGGCCTGAGTGTTGACGCCATTGTCGATGCTCGTCGTTGCCATCGCATGCCTCCGCCGATCGAGGTTGATGTTGGTATGATCCGCGTCCGTGCGGCGGGCGGGCATCATAGCGCCGCGTCCCTGCGCCTGTCTAAGCAGCGCGCGCCGGGACCCTCGTACTGATAGGAATATCGCCATTACCGCAAGGAATGCGCGCCGCAGCAGTCGTGGGCTTCACAGACCTTCGAGGATCGCCAATGGAAGAGTCACGAAACTTCGGCTTCGCCACCCGGCAGGTGCACGCGGGTCAGCGGCCCGACCCCAATACCGGCGCCCGTGCGGTGCCGATCTATCAAACGACGAGCTACGTCTTCGAGGATCCCGAGTCTGCCGCCGCGTACTTCAATCTGCAGGAGTACGGCAATACCTATGCGCGCATCATGAACCCGACGGTTGCCGTGTTCGAGGAGCGCATGGCCAGCCTCGAGGGCGGCTGCGGCGGGGTCGCCTTCGCGAGCGGCCTTGGCGCGCAGATGGCAGCGCTGTTCACCCTCCTCTCTCCGGGCGATCACGTTGTCTCCTCTACGGCTCTCTATGGCGGCACGGTGAATCAGCTTAGGCACGTTCTGCGGAAAATGTCGGTGGGGCTGACCTGGGTCAATCCCGACGACCTGGCCGCGTGGCGGGCGGCCGTGCGACCCGAAACAAAGGCTTTTTTCGCCGAGACGATCGGCAACCCCGCCGGGAACGTGCTCGACATCGAGAAGATCGCGGGCATCGCGCACGAACACGGCATACCTTTGCTCGTCGACAATACATTCGCGACGCCGTACTTGTGCCGGCCGATCGAATGGGGCGCGGACATCGTTCTGCACTCGGCGACCAAGTTTCTCGGCGGCCACGGCACGAGCATCGGCGGCGTGGTGGTCGACGCGGGCACGTTCGACTGGTCGAACGGCCGCTTTCCGATCGTCGCCGATCCGTCGCCGGCCTATCACGGACTGAAGTTCCACGAGACGTTCGGTACGTATGGCTACTTGATGAAGCTGCGCGCCGAGACGCTGCGGGACCTGGGCGCATGCATGAGCCCGTTCAACGCCTTCATGTTTCTGCTCGGCCTGGAGACTTTGTCGCTGCGCATGGCGCGTCATGTCGAGAACGCTGCGGCCATCGCGCGCTTCCTGGAGAAGCATGATCTGGCGTCGAACGTGACTTACCCGGGCCTCGGCGCGAGCCGCTACCGCCCACTCGTCGAGAAGTATCTGCCGCGCGGCGCCGGCGCGGTATTCTCGTTCGACGTTCGGGGCGGCCGCGCCGCCGGCGAGGAGTTCATCCGCGGCCTGACATTATGGTCGCACCTCGCCAACGTCGGTGATGCGAAAAGCCTCGTGATCCACCCGGCGAGCACGACTCATCGGCAACTCAGCGAGGCCGAGCTCGAAGGCGCCGGCGTGCGGCCCGGCACGATCCGGCTGTCGATCGGCATCGAGGACGTCGACGATCTGATCTGGGACCTGGAACAGGGATTCGCCCGTGTCCGCTCCGGTGACGCAACGCTCCTGACGGGCAGCGCGGGCGCGGCGAAGGAGACTCCACGATGACCGGGAAATTCGATCTGACGCCCTACCAGGACCCGATGATCATCCAGCAGGCCCTGCTCGGCGCCAAAACGATCGCCATCGTCGGTTTGTCCAGCAACACGCTGCGCGCGAGTTACTTCGTGGGCTTTTACCTGAAGCGGCACGGCTACCGCATCGTCCCGGTCAATCCGCGCGAGTCGGAAATACTCGGTGAGAAAAGCTACGCCAGCCTGCTCGAAGTTCCAGTGCCGGTCGACATCGTCAACGTGTTTCGCGCACCGGACGCGTTGCCAGGAATCGCGCGCGAAGCGGTCAAGATTGGCGCAAAGACTCTGTGGTGCCAGTTCGGCGTCATCAACCAGGAAGGCGCGCGCATAGCCGTCGACGGCGGACTATCGGTCGTCATGGATCGGTGCATCAAGGTCGAGCACGCCCGATATGTCGGCCGCATGCATTGGCTCGGCTTCAATACGGAACGGATCACCTCGGTACGCGGCGGACTGCAATAGCCGCCATCGATCCTCACGACAGGGCCGCCGCGGAAAGAATCCGCAGTCCTGTCGGCACGCCTCACTAACAGCGCGGCGGTCTGCCGCCGCAAGAATCGCACGCTCTCTCTGCAGCCGATCGATGTAATTTGTTCAATCTCATTTCGGCCACACCTCGTTGCCGACGCGCCCGGCAAGTGGCATGGTCCAACCTCCGGGCGGAGGCGCCATCCTATCGGCTCCTGCTCCGCGGACCTCTTGTCAGGGATTCTCAACGGAGATCGGAGGCATCCCATGCGAACGGAACGATGCATCGCCATTCTCGCGACGATGTTCATGCTGACGGTGCCCGCGGCGCATGCTCAGCTCGCGACCGCCACACTCAGGGGGCACATCAACGAGGGCGAACAGCCTGTCGCGGCGGGAACTGAGATTACGGCCCGGAACGTGGCGAATGGATTCACCTATCGCACGACGACCAAAAGCGACGGCAGCTACGTGCTGACGGGTCTCGCGCCCGGCAGCTATCAGATCACCGTCGCCGGCGCGGATACCAAAGAAACCATCACCCTCGCCGTCGGGGAGTCCGCTTCATTGGATTTCAACACGGCCGGCGCGGGCGAGAACATCTCCGAGATCACCGTCGTGGGCACGATCGAGCGCAAGGATGTGAAGACCTCCGAAGTGGGCACCAGCATCTCACAGGAGCTGATCGAGAACCTTCCGCAGGCTTCGAGGAACCTTCTTTCATTCGCCGATCTCGCTCCGGGCGTACGCTTCACGACTTTCGCCAATACCGGCCAGGTCAAGCTGACGAGCGGCTCGCAGAACCAGGACAACGTCAATATCTTCATCGACGGCGCCAGCCAGAAGAATTACGTGCTGCGCGGCGGCATCGCCGGAATGGATGCGACGCGCGGCAATCCCTTCCCCCAGTCGGCGATCAGCGAGTACCGGGTCATCACGCAGAACTACAAGGCCGAGTACGATCAGGTGAGCGCCGCGGCGGTCACGGCGGTAACGCGCTCCGGCACCAACGAATTCAAAGGCGACGCATTCGTCGATCGCATCGACGACTCGTGGGTCGCGAACGATCCCTTCCAGGACCGGGCGCGAGCCCAGGGAATCGAGCGGCCCGCGTTCCACGACGACCAGTACGGCTTCAGCATCGGCGGCCCCATCGTCAAGGACCGGCTGTTCTTTTTCGTCGCCTACGAAGGCAAGGATATCGTGCAGCCGCGCCAGATCATCCTGCAGAATGACAACCTGCTTCCCGACGCCGGCCTCGTTCCGCAGCTGCGCCAGCTGCAGGGCGGCACGGACCAGAAGTTCGAGGAGAATCTGGTGCTGGGCAAGCTCGACGCGCAGCTGACCCCGTCCCAGAAGCTCGAGCTTACCGGCCGCATCCGGCGCGAGAGCGACTTCATTCCCGACGACCCCCTGCTCAGCACGCCCGGCAACGAGCGGGACCGCACCAATGACGAAACGCGCTTCGATCTGAAGCTGGCCTCCACCTTCGGCGACTGGCTCAACGAAGCGCGCATCGGCCATCAGGACACGGTGTGGAACCCGCACTCCCGCAGCGCCGAGGCGAAAGTCAAATATTTCATCTCGCCCACCAACAGCATCAATAACGTTCTCCCGGTGATCATTGTCGGCGGCTCGCCCGACGCGCAGAACCGCGGACAGAAAGGCTGGATGTTCCAGAACGATCTGACGTTCACGGGCATCACCGGCCACACCCTGAAGATGGGCGTCAAGGCCAACTTCCTGAAGTTCGACCTGGCCGGCACGGCGTTCAGCGTACCCTACTTCGAGCTGCTGCTCGACAACGTCACCGGCGAAGTCATCGCGCCGATCCGGGCGGACCCCGCGCTGGCAGGCGCGGCCGTCGGAATTTCCGACAATCAATATGGCATCTACTTCCAGGACGACTGGGAAGTCACCGATCGTCTCGAGCTGAACCTCGGCCTGCGGTGGGACTACGAGACCAACATGCTCAATGATGGTTACGTCATGCCCGCCGATCGCGTGGCTGCGCTGCGTGCTCTGGATGTCACGCGCTACGGCATCACCCCAGCGCCGGGACAAACCTACGCCGATTCCCTCAGGCTCGGCGGCGTGAACATCGAGGACTACATCGCCGACGGCAGGAGCCGCAAGGATTTCAAGAAGGCGATCCAGCCCCGGCTCGGATTCTCATACGACTTCAGAGGCGACAAGAGCACCGTCCTGTTCGGCGGCGCCGGCCGCGCGTACGACCGGACCATGGCCAACCACGCGCTCGATGAGCTGCAGAAGAACCTGCAGGTGAATGGTGAAATCTGGGGCATTCGCAACGATCATGAGGCCCCGTATACGGATCAGTTCAGCCTCGGTGTGCGCCAGGCCATCGGCGAGTGGAACGGCGAGCTGGGACTCATCGCCGCGTATGGACACAACCAGTTCAACTGGTTTGGCGGCAACCGTGATCCCAACGGCGGATGGGACAATGTGAGCCCCATCGATCCACTGTTCACCGGCCCTCACGTTCCCGGGGGCCCACCCGACCAGTTCTACGGTACGCTAGTGTTGGGGGATTTCATCACCAGAACCCGAACGCGGTCCGCCTACATCAAGGCGGAAAAGCCTTTCACCCGCGAACAAGGCTGGGGCGTGACCGCCACGTATACCTACAGCGACGCCGAAACCACCCATCGCAACTGGAACACCGACATCTTCAATTGGACGTACGGCAAGCCGGGGCAAGGCGGATTCAACCCCTCGGTGGACGCCGAGAAACATCGCCTCGTATTGACAGCCATCACCGGCCAGCTGCCGTTCGGCTTCCTGTTTGCCGCCAAAGCAACCCTGGGCTCGGGGCTTCCCTATCAGGCCACCGATTGCAGCCGCGGCTTCAGCGATTGCGTCTACCTGCTTCACAGGGGCGATCGCTTCAGGCAGATCGACGTCGCGCTCAGCAAAGAATTCGCCCTGCGCTTTACGCGCTTCTCGGTCCGCGTGGACGCGTTGAATATCTTCAATACCGTGAACTACCTCGGCTTCGACGCGTTCGGCGGCGGACCGGGGAATCCGCAAAACGAGCTGGGTGGAGACAATCCTAACTTTGGAACGCCGAACAGCATGGCGGGACCGATGCGGACGTTCAAAGTATCGTTCAACGCGCGGTTCTGACGATAGGCGCGCCGTTGCCGCCCGTGCCGGGGATGAAACCTCGAGATACGAATTGATACAGTGGGACGCAAAGTGAACCTATGCCGTTGCCGGAGGTCAGTCGCTCCCGGCATCCATGCCTGGCCCGACATACCGTCGATTCCGCACATGGCCTGGACACCGTAACTACGAGACTCCGGGGTCTTCGACATGGGCACTGAAATTCGCTTCGACCGGCGCAGGTTCCTGATCGGCGCCTCTTCCATCCTGTCATTTCCGGCGCTGAGCGCCGGCCTTGCCGGCCGCGCCGCCGCTGCGGTCAGGTCGTCCACTCTGCCGCGCAGTCCTTTTGGCAAAACCAGCACCGCCGAGGAAGTGACGGCCGGCATCGACCTGAGCGGGAAAACAGTCCTCCTCACCGGCTGCGGCGCGGGCATTGGCTACGAAACTCTGCGGGTCCTCGCCATGCGCGGCGCCCACGTATACGGCCTCGATCGCACCCTCGACAAAGCCAAGGAGGCTTGCGATGCCGTCAGCAAAGCCGGCCTGAAAGGCAAGGCCACGCCGTTCGCGTGCGATCTCACCGACTTTCCAGGCATCGTGGCCTGCGCCAATGCCGTGCAGACGCAAGGCAAGCCGCTCGATGTCCTGATCTGCAACGCCGGAGTGTATGGGTTGCCCAAGCTCGAGCTGGTGAACGGGCTGGAGAAGCAGTTCGTCATCAACCACCTGGGACATTTCATCCTCGTCAATCGGCTGCTCGACCGCGTCGAGTCCGCGCGGCAGGGCCGCGTCGTCATGGTCGGCTCCAGCGCTCACAAGGGCGCTCCCGAAGCCGGAATCGAGTTCGACAATCTTGCCGGCCAGCGCTACTACGACACCTGGAAGATGTACGGCCAGTCGAAGCTCGCCAATGGTTTGTTCGCGCGCGAGCTGGCACGACGCACGGCCGGCACGGCGGTCACGGCCAACGTCCTCAATCCCGGCCTGGTCCTCACCGGAACCTTGATCAAAATGATGAAGGAGAGGACTCCCGATTTCGATCCGAAGAGCGCCAAAAATGCGAAAACGCCGGCACAAGGCGCCGCGACGACCTGTTACGTGGCGACCAGCCCGGCGCTGGCGAAGATCAGCGGGGAGTATTTCGAAGACTGCAATATCGCGACGCCGAGCGATCGCATGCTCGACGATGCGCTGGCCGCGAAGTTGTGGACAGTGTCCGAGGACTCGACGCGCGAGTATTTGAAGCCACGTTCGGCAGCGTAGCACCCGCTACTCTTCGCCGCGCCGCAGACACTGCCGGTAGCGCTCGTTCACGCGATTCGCAAACCAGTTCGTCGTGAGCTTGCGCGTGATCTTGGCGCTTTGTAGCCGGATGCTCGGCAGCACTGCTTTGGGCAATGCATGCCCTCTACGGCATCGTAGGCTTTGCGGCCAGACCGGAAACGGCGCACACTCCGCCCGCTCAGGCGCTGAGGCCCAAACCCCCAATAACAACAGGTGACCATCATGTCTCTGGCTAAGAAATGCTCTGCGGAGTTCATCGGTACGTTCTGGCTGGTACTGGGCGGCTGCGGCAGCGCCGTTCTGGCTGCTGCGTTTCCGGGAGTCGGCATCGGCTTGGCCGGTGTGTCACTGGCTTTCGGCCTGACGGTACTGACCATGGCCTACGCCATCGGGCACATTTCCGGCTGCCATCTCAATCCCGCGGTGTCGGTGGGCCTGTGGGCGGGCGGCCGCTTCCCCGCCTCGCACCTCCTGCCCTACATCATTGCGCAAGTACTCGGCGCCGTCCTCGCGGCTTGGGTGCTCTATCTCATCGCCTCGGGCAAGGCGGGCTTCGAGCTGAGCGGCGGACTCGCGTCGAACGGCTACGGCGCGCATTCTCCCGGCGGCTACTCACTGCAGTCGGGGCTGATCAGCGAGATCGTGATGACATTCGGTTTTCTGATCGTCATCCTCGGCGCGACGGACCGCCGCGCGCCGGCCGGTTTCGCGCCGCTCGCGATCGGCCTGTGCCTGACGCTGATCCACCTGGTCTCGATCCCGGTAACGAACACTTCGGTAAACCCTGCACGCAGCACCGGCCCCGCCCTCCTGGTCGGCGACTGGGCACTCTCGCAGCTCTGGCTGTTCTGGGTGGCGCCGCTCGCCGGAGCGATTATCGCCGGAGTGGTATATCGGTGGGTGTTCGAGAAAGAACACATCTAGCGGGTCGACCGGGTTCGAAGCCGGCCGTCCAAACTCGAACCACCAGGGGCAATGGCGCAAAGCTTTCGTTCGACCAATGCCCTGCGAATATCCCGGGGCAGCAAAGGGTCCGGCGGGATTGCCGCCGCTCGTCAAGTCGCAATCCGCGGCTAGAAGGCCTTTTCGACCGAAAGTCCGATCATGCGCGGCCGGATATAGCTGAAACTGGTGGGATCCAAGTTCCCGATACCGCCATAAAGCACGCCCCGCTCATCGGCGACGTTGTTCGCATAGAGGACCGTCGTCCAGGAAGCGATTTTAGCGCCGACATGCAAATCCACGGTCGAATAGGACGGGAAATGCTGCCGTACAGCCGCCGCGGCCGCGTTGAACGCGAAGCCGGTCATGCGATCTCCAACGCAGCTCCACGAGCCGCCGATGAACCCGACCGCGGTACCAAAAAACGGGAACTCCTGGTCGATGGACAGGTGGCCCGACACGCGCGGGCTGAACGGTAGCCGCGTTCCCGGCACGCCATAGGCTTGAGTTCCGGTCGGAAATGCCTCCGTCATGACGGCGTCGTTGTACGCGGCCCATGCCGCCAGCGTCATTCCGGGCAGCGGACGCGCTTCCAAAGAAAGCTCCATCCCTTGACTCCTGGCGCGCCCGCCGTTGTCACCATACGAGCTGAGGCTGACCTGAAGATTGGTCAGCAGAATCTGAATGTCCTTCCAGTCGATGTAGTACAGGGAAGCATCGAAGGACAGCGCGCGGTCGAACAGGGTGCCCTTAACTCCAAGCTCGAAGTTATTGGCCTTGTCGGGCTTGTATTCGCACGGCTGAGTGAGCGCCACGCAGTTCGAATTGGGTCCGCCGGGCCGGAACCCGGATGCCAGTCTCGCGTACATCATCAGGTCCGGCGACCACTTCAATCGCGGCGTCACCAGATAAGTGAAGGAGTCGACGTTCGAGATCGTGTTGGGAGCGACCAGCGGCGCGGGCGCGGCGAAGAAAAGAGGCACATAGGGCCCGTTCTTCACGAACTCGATGGTTTGCCTGATCCTGCTTTCGCGGGCGCCCACTTGAACGTCGAAACGGTCCGTGAAGTGCACCGTCAGGTTGGCAAACGCCGCAGCTTCACTGAAGGTCTGGGGGATATCGCTGTGCAGCCAGGTACCGGCTATCGCTCCGGTGCCGGAGTTCTTCGCGGCCAGATCCTGCACCAGGAAGTTATCTTCGTAGTTGTAGTAAACGCCCGCCAGCCAGTCGGCCCGGGCGCCGATCGAGGAGGAGAGGCGGATTTCCTGCGTGTATTTCTTGGCCTCGACGTAGTTGCGGAAGTCGGCGCTGCCGACGCCGAACTGTGTCTGCGTCAGGCCGCCGAAACTCGGCAGATAAACCGAAGTCGACTTGTCCGCGACGCTGTATCCGCTCACGGATGTAAGGTCCACGCTGCCCAGGTTCGCCGTCAACGTCGCGTTGTAGATGCCGAACTTCTTCGTGTAACCGCCAGAGCCGGGAACCTTGTTCTGGTCCAGATCGCCGATGGCGGGGTTGACCTCCGATGACCCATGCAGCTTGGAATCCTGGGTGAGCGCGCTCACTTTCAAAGAAAGGCGCTCCGACGGTTTCCATAGGAAGGCGAGACGGCCCCCGCTGGAGCTGCCCCGGTTGACTCCCTCGATGCCGTGAACGGGATCGTCGACATAGCCTGGATCGCGGCGAGTAAAGCCGCTTGCGCGAATTGCGAACGTTGCGCCGAGAGGAACATTGACGGATCCCCGCACGCTATATCCCGTTTCATCGCCATTGACGATGCCGTTCAAGCCCGCCTGAACTTTGCCGCCGAGGCGGTCCATGGAAGGATCGACGGTCACATACTTGATGAGGCCGCCGATGCTGCTCGCACCGTACAAAGTTCCCTGCGGCCCACGCAGAAGCTCCACGCGCGCGAGATCGCTCGGATCCACGTCGGGCGCTTCCGGACCGAACACGTCCCGCGAAGAAGCGCCGAGCGGCACGTCGTCGATGACGATGCCGACCGTCGGATTCAGACCGAGCCCGCCCGAGCTGATACCCCGGACCACGACGATGGGCGGGCCATAGGACGAGGTCGTAACGCTCAACCCTGGTATTTGGGTGTAGTAGTCCTGAAGCCGGAGCTGGTTCGTATCGACCAGCGAATCCGCATTCACCGTGGACACGGCCAGTGGCACGTCCTGCAGGCGCTCCGTTCGCTTCTGAGCCGTCACCACGATCTCTTCGAGCTGTTCGGGCTCCCGCGCTTTCCTGTCCTCCGGCGCACTTGCCCGCGCGCCGTCCCGACCACCCTCCTGCGCCAGTTGCATCCTTGCCGGGGAGATGTCAGTAGCGCCCGTCGCCGGGATCTTCCCCTGACCCTCCCGCGCGATGGTCAGCGTCCCCTCGCCCACCTCGCGAAAGCTCAAATCCGTCCCGGACAGGATCGCGGACAATGCAGCACGCACCGTGTGCCGTCCCTGGATGCCGGCGGAGCTGTACTTCGTCAATTCCGCGTTTGCAGTCAGGATCTGAATCTGCGATTGCCGGGCAAATTCCACCAGTGCGGAAGCCAGCGGCTGGGAAGGAATGCTGAATGTGAGCTCACGATCCATATCCACCGCGTGCGCGGGCATGGCTGTCGCAAGCGTCAGCACGAGCGTGCGGAACAAAGCTTTCATGACGTCGTCCCCGACAGTGTTCAAGGTGCCAAGAAGACGGACGAGGCATGCAAAAGTGAAATCGCTACTTGCGTTGCGGCTCGATACTGATCGCCGCTCCCGAGCTGCTGACGGCGACCGGAAAAACGTTGGGCAGGCCGAGCAGCCATTCATTCACTCGCTCCGCCACGACCGTTCCCGTATAGCGCAGCTCGCGCAGCTTGGGATCGACGACGGAAACCGGGGTGGCCGAGTAACGATTCACCGCGGCAACGACGGAAGCGAGCGGCTCATCCACGAACGTCAGAGTGCCGGCGACCCACGCCGTGGCGCGCGCGGCGTTGACCGACACGACGATGGGAACGGGCTCGTGCCGGGACAGGCTGACCTGGTGCCCTTGCGTCAGATGGATCTTATCGACGCCCGCGGCCGATTCGCGCCGATCGACCTCAACCGAGCCCTCGGTCACGGCGACGCGGACGGCGCCCTCCTCCGCGCGCACGTTGAACGCGGTTCCCACCGCGGTCACCGTCGCATCGAGAGCCTGCACCGTGAACGGCCGGTTGCGGTCCGATTTGACCTGGAAAAATGCCTCGCCGTGCCGGAGGAAGACTGCGCGGCGCTCGCGCGTGTAGCGAGTGGCGATGCTGGAGCCGGCCGCAATCGTGACCTTCGTGCCGTCCGGAAGCACCGCCGTGCGGTTCCTGGCGACGGGCGTTTCGATCGATACATCCCGGAACTGAGAGCCGGACAAAAGAGGTGTCGACGGTTGAACGATGAAGATCCCGAGCGCCACTGTGACAGCCACCATTGCGGCAACGCCCGGCCAAGGCCGGCGCAAATGCCGACCACCCGACTGCCGCCGCTTCTCGCCGAGCGCATGATCCCGCGCCAACCACTCGCCGATCGGCACCTGCCCCAAATAACGATCCGCAGCCAGCTCAGCCGCGGCGACCGGGTGCTCCAGAAGCTCACCGCTCTCCTGCCACAGAGATTGCATCCGCGCGAATGCTTGTTTGTTTTCGGCGGTCGCGTCGCACCATGCGAGCCACTCGCTCACCTCGGCCGGTGAGACTTCCGGGTCACGCAATCGCACCAGCCAATCGGCCGCGGCAGCCAGACGTTGATCCTCATCGGCACGCTTCACGACGGTTTCTCCTCGGCATCCAGCCGCGAGCGCACGTAGGCCAGGGCGCGCACCAGGTAGTGATGCACCATACGCTTGGTAACGCCGAGCCGGTCCGCAATCTGCGACGGAGTCAGGTCATGCAGGCGATGCAGATAGAAAGCCTGCCGGCACTTGGGCGGCAGGTCCTGCACGAAGCGATCGATGAGCGCCAGCGTTTCCCGCCCCTCCAGGATCCGTTCCGGGGCGACCACGGGCTGCGGCTCCTCCTTCAGCGATTTCTCCACGTGGCGCGCGGTGTAGCGGTGGCGCAGCCGGTCGACCGCGAGATTGGCGGCGGTCCTGAAGAGATAGGCGGACAGGAAGCTCACGGCGCCGTGCGTATTCAGCTGCAGCATCCGCGCGTAAGCCTCCTGGGCGACGTCCTGCGCCTCCTCCTCCGAATCAAGGCGTGTACAGAGGAACCGGACCAGCGCGTGGTTATGCTCGCGGTAGAGCCGCGCCAGAAGCTCGCCTGCGCTCTCTTCGCCCACCTGCTCGCCCAGAGGGCCAGGCGAATCGCCGGGAGCTGAATCAGGATCGACTGTCGCCATCGCTCATGACACATTGCGGCAAGGATCTCCGCTTCCAGGATAGGAAAGACGGATGAGCGGGGCTAGAGTGAAATGGGCCCGCTAGAAGCTCTTCGAGATCGACAGCCCGACGACGCGCGGCTGCATATAGATGAAAGCAAACGGCGGATAGGCGCCGAGCCCGCCGCCCACTACGTTGCGCCGGTCGGTCAGGTTGTTGACGTACAAGTTCGCCCGCCAGGTGTCATAGCGCACGCCGGCGCGCAAGTCGGTGCGCGTGTACGCCGGATAAGTAGAGCGTATCGAGTCGCTCGTGAGCGTCCCCAGGCGATCACCGATGTAGGTCGCCGTCGCACCCACGAATCCCATGACGGTGCCGGTGAGCGGAAAGTCCTGATCGATAGAGAGGCTCGCGGAGAAACGGCTGCTATAAGGTAGGCGATCGCCGCTGAGACCGAAGACCGACGGCGAAGCAGGGATATCCTCCGTCAGCGTTGCATTGTTCCAGGCCGCCCAGGCCGCGATTCGCAGGCCCGCAAGCGGCCGCGCTTCCACGGTGAGATCGATACCTTCGCTCTTGGCGCCGCTGGTATTCGCGGTGTAGGTCTGCGTGTTGGCGAGATTCAGGATGTTGAGTTGCAGGCCCGACCAGTCGATGCGGTAGACCGAGGCATCGAACGTCAGCGCGCGGTCGAGGAGATCGCCCTTGAAGCCCACCTCGTAGTTCTTTGTTTTGTCCGGCTCATAGGTGCGCGGTACCGCCGGATCCGGATTGAGATTGGCGCCGCCGGCTCGATAGCCGGAGGCGAAGCGTCCGTACAGCATCATCGCCGGTGTGATCTTGAAGCGCGGCGTGAGCAGGTACGTGAACGCGTTGGCATTGGTGTGCCGGCCTTGCGTGACCAGGGAACTGGTGCCGAAAAGCGCACCGGTCTGGGTCACACCGGCGGTGTACTGGCGGATCTCGCTCTGCCGTCCGCCGAGCTGCACGTCGAAGCGGTCGGTGATGCTGACGGTGACATCGGTAAAGACGGCATATTCCGAATACACCGACCCGGGCTGATTGCCGTCGATGGCCAGCAGCACGCCCGCAAGTTGCCCGGTGAACGCATCGGTGGCCACTGCGGCCTGCCGGTACGGTCCGCTTTCGCGCGTATAGAAAAGCCCAGCCAGCCACTCCACTCGCTGGCCGAGCGGTGTCGTGAGGCGCAGCTCCTGCGAAAACTTGTTGGTCTTGCCGTAGCTGAACACCGGCGAGGCATCCTCGCCAAAAAATGCATTGGCCGCACCGCCCAGCAGATAGGTGAAATCGATCTCGTCCTCGAAGCGGTTGACGTTGTAGCCGCTGATCGAGGTCAGCTCGGCCCGGCCCAACTTGGCCGTCGCCGTCACGCTGTACGCTTGTACCTCGCGTTCGAAATCGCCGATCCCGAATGCGTACTCCTGCAGCAGCTCGTCCGAGCGGCCGACCGATGTCACATCACCCATGCCATCGCCTTTGGTCTTTTGGTAAAGCGCGCTCAGCTTCAGAGAGAATGCGTCCGAGGGCTGCCAGAGAGCCGACAACCGTCCGCCGTCGACCCGTCCGCCGTTGATGTCCTCGAGACCATGCAGCGGGTTATCGATGTAGCCCGGCTCCTCGCGCGTGAAGCCACTGGCGCGAAAGGCGAACGTATCGCCGACGGGAACGTTGACCGATCCGCGCACGCTGTAGCCAAGCCCGTCGCCCGTATTGATGTTCGAAACCCCCGCCTGTATGCGACCGGAAACACCTTCGGTGGAGGGATCGGCGGTTACGAACTTCAACAAACCACCCATGCTGCTCGCGCCATACAGCGTGCCCTGCGGTCCGCGCAGAATTTCCACGCGCGCCAGATCGCTGGGATCGAGGTCCGGTATGACGCCGCCGCCGGCGCCGGCAATCGCCAGCGACGAGCCGAAGGGCACGTCGTCGATGGTGATGCCCACGGTAGGAGTGTTGTTGAACCCCGTGGTGATGCCGCGGATGGCAAGAGCCTGCTGCCCGCCTCCGCCCGCGCTGGGCGTCGGAGACACGCTGAAACCGGGGACTGTGATCGCGTAGTCCTGAACGCGCACGAGATTATTCTCGATCAACGTGCCGGCATTGACGGCCGTGACCGCGACCGGGACTTCCTGCAGGCGCTCGGTGCGCTTCTGTGCCGTGACCAGAATTTCTTCGAGGTTCTCGCTCTGCGGCTCATTCTTCCGGTCGGCAGGCGGGGACTGGTCATCGCTCTGTCCGCTTGCGCTCGCCCGAGCCAGCCTCAGCTCCTGTTCGATCGCGTTCCCCGCCGTCGGCTTTTCCGCCCGCACAGCGGCCCTGGGCATGATCGCCACCGTTCTTGCGTCGAGGTACTCGTATCGCAGCCCCGAATCCTTCAGCAGCTTCTCCAGCGCCTCTTGTGGCGTCAGCATTCCCGAGACCGGCCGCGAATTCACCCCGCGCGCGACGTCCGAGTACAGCACCACATGGAGATTGACCTGCCGGCCGAACTCGTTCAACGCCTCTTCGATGGGCTGCGAGGCTATATCGATTGAGATCGGTTTTTCCTGCTGGGGCGAAGCCGCAGCCGCTCCCGCGCTCAAGAGAAATGCCACTAGCGCGCCAACGAGTTGTTGTCTTGTATTCATCGCAATCCCCTAAAACACCACGCTTCTGGCTGAGTTAGGGTTAGGCAGCCCGCCATTCAGGTACCTCTCGAACATCATGTACCCATAATGCTCCGTGGGGCACCCTTAGGGCATCGGCGCCGGAAATCCCTGAAACGCGGATGCCCAGGGGTAGGATGTGTCAAAGGGTACCCATCTTGGCCCGACGACTACCCTTATTACTGTAGGACCGACGGTTTCATGGCACCCGACCCGAAGCACCCGCCCCTGCGCGCTGCAGCGGATACTTCCGCCGCCACGGCGCTCCTGCGCTATGCGCGGGAATTGCGCCGGTTCTTCGCGCGAAAGGCCGGCCGCCCCTATTCGGCCGAAGATATGGTCCAGGAAACATACCTCCAGCTGCTGCGCTTCCCGCCAACAGAGGCCCTGCGCGAGCCCGAAGCCTATCTCTATCGGGTCGCCTGGCATGTGCTCTCCCGATTCAACCGCCTGGAGCGCTCCGAGCGCATTTCGTTTGACTCCGAGCTGGCCGATGAGGAGCTCGAACAGAGTGGGCACTCGGCCTTTGACGCTGCGGAAGCGCTTGGCCAGGAAACCCAGGTGCGACGAATCCTTCAGGAGCTTTCGCCCCGCACGCAGGCGATCCTCCTCCTTTGCAAACGGGACGGCCTTTCCTACAAGGAAATCGCCCAGCGCCTCGGCATCAGCTGCGACGCGGTGAAGAAGCACGTGATGCGCGGCGTGCTGCATTTCAAGAATGCGGACTGGACGTAATCCAAGAGGTCGACATGCTCTTCAATCGAAAATCCCAGCAGCGCGACGAAGAAGCCATGGAGTGGCTGATGCGGCTCGTGGAGCGCGAGGCAAGAATCCAGGAGGCCTTCTACGCCTGGCTGCTCGGCTCGCCGCGCAACGTACGCGCATTTCTCGGCGTGGCTATGGCGTATCGCAGGCTCGACGGGCTGGATGCACAGCGCCGCATCGATGTGGATCGGCTCATCGCGGAAAGCGAAGCGCTGGTGGTGCCGGTGCATCGCTGGCGGCGCGGCGCAGAGGAGGCTTCCGCGCAGCCGAAACGGGCCACGGGACGGTGGCGGCTTGCGGCCTCGATTGCGGCGATCGCGCTCATCGCGGGCGCAGTGGGATATGAACTGTCGCGCCGCACGGATGAAAACTCGACTTACCGGACGGCGGTCGGCGAGCAGCGCGAGGTCAAGCTCGAGGACGGATCTTTGATCCGCATGAATACGAGCTCGCGGCTCCACGTCGCCTACGCCCGCGACAAGCGCGAAATCCGGCTGCTGGCGGGCGAAGCGCTCTTCGTCGTGGCGCGCGATGCGCGGCGTCCATTTCTCGTCGTGGCGGATCAAGCCATAATTCGCGCCGTAGGCACGGAATTCAACGTCTACCGGCGCGCGGGAGTTACCACCGTGAGTGTGCTGGAAGGCGCCGTACAAATTTCCGCGGCCAAAGTGCCCACGGCGGCGATGCCTAAAATATCCGCAGGCGAGCAGGCCGTCGCGCATGGCGATCGCATCGTCAAAATCGCCACGCCCGACGTCGACCGATCCGTCGCATGGCGCCGGCGCGAACTGGTGTTCAAGCAGACTCCTCTTGCCGAGGTCGCGGCCGAGTTCAATCGTTACAACCGGCGCCAGCTGCGGTTGAGCGGAGACGGCCTCGGAGAAAGGCAGATCAGCGGAAGATTCAGCGCGGACTATCCGCAGTCCCTCATTCTGTTCTTGGAAAAGGATTCGGCGCTGGAGGTGCGCGATACCGCGGATGCGTGGATTGTGCAGGAGCGAGATCGCGAGGACGGGCGATAGGGGCATGCACTCCTCTTGAATGCTCCCGTAGTGCTATCGAACGAACCGCCGGACACTGACGGGATTTCAAGGTTTCACGTCGTCGGCTCCAGGGCCCGATCTTGATCGCGATGCTGCGGGAGCGCACGGCGCGATATACTTCGCGCATGACCGAAGTCCGTATTTTGTCGATCATTCCGCCGATGACGCAGCTCAATACGCCGTATCCGTCCACGGCGTATCTCACGGGATTTCTGCGCTCGCGCGGGTTCGATGCGGAACAGGCGGATCTCTCGATTGGTCTGGCGCTCAAGCTGCTGTCGGTGGAAGGTTTGCAAGCCATTCATGAGCAGGTGAGCGCCCTGCCCCGCAAACAACACACGGCAGCTACGCGCTTCTTCACCGAACACTTCGAGAGTTACCGCACCACCCTCTCGCCGGCTATTCGATTTCTACAAGGCCGCAACCCCGGCCTGGCTTATCGTATTGCTTCGAGGCGCTACCTGCCCGAAGGGCCGCGCTTCGCGACGCTCGATAGCTATATTGCCAACGGACAGGGCGAGGGCCGGAAAGGTGAAGTCGACGCGCTCGACTGGGCCTTCGGCGCGCTGGGACTGCAGGACCGCGCCAAGCACATTGCGACCCTATATCTTTATGACCTCGCGGACGTGATCCGCGAGGCCATCGACCCGCGCTTCGAGTTCGTGCGCTATGCGGAATCCTTGGCGGCCAGCCAACCGACTTTCGATCGGCTGCAAGCGGCGCTCGGCACGCCGCGCGGCTTGGTCGATGCCTACATGCACGCATTGACGCTCGAAGCCCTGTCGCAGCATCAACCGAATCTGGTGCTTATCACCGCCCCTTTTCCGGGCAACGTGTACGGTGCCTTTCGCATCGCGCAAACCATCAAGCAAACCAACCCGTCCATCGTCACGGTGCTGGGCGGCGGCTATTGCAACACCGAGCTGCGCGCGATGAACGAGCCGCGTGTATTCGACTACTTCGATTTCATCACGCTCGACGCCGGCGAACGCCCGCTGCTCGCGCTCATCGAGCACCTGCAGAACAAGCGGCCGCTCGACCGGCTGGTACGCACGTATACGCGCGAGCGCCACTACGTCGATTTCAAAGAACCTGACATTGCTTTCTCCGAAAGCGGCACACCCACCTATGCAGGCCTGCCGCTGGACGACTACCTGTCGCTGCTGGACATGCTCAACCCCATGCACCGTCTCTGGTCCGACGGCCGCTGGAACAAGCTGACGGTCGCACACGGGTGCTACTGGAAGAAATGCAGCTTCTGCGACGTGAACCTCGACTACATCTCGCGCTACGACCTGGCGGCCACGGATGTGCTGATCGATCGAATCGAATCGCTGGTGCGCGAGACCGGACAAACCGGATTCCATTTCGTCGACGAAGCCGCGCCGCCCAAGGCACTCAAATCGCTTGCCAATGCACTGCTGCAGCGGAAGCTGGAGATCTCCTGGTGGGGCAATATCCGCTTCGAGAAGTCATTCAACGCGGACCTGTGCCAGCTGCTGGCCGACAGCGGCTGCATTGCCGTGACCGGCGGACTGGAAGTGGCATCGGATCGCCTGCTCAAGCTCATGAAGAAAGGCGTGTCGGTCGAGCAGGTGGCCCGCGTCACGCGGGCCTTCTCCGATGCGGGAATCCTCGTGCACGCTTATCTGATGTACGGTTTCCCCACGCAAACCGTGCAGGACACCGTTGACGCCCTGGAATATGTTCGTCAATTGTTCGCGGCCGGATGCATACAGTCGGGCTTTTTCCACCGCTTCACCTGCACCGTGCATTCGCCGGTCGGCAAGCATCCGGAGCAGTACGGCGTGACGTTATCTCCGCCGCCTCACGCCACATTCGCCAACAACGATATCAATTTCATGGACGCCACCGGCGTCGACCACGATATGTTTGGCGCGGGACTCAAGAAAGCGCTGTACAACTACATGCACGGCGTCGGACTCGATCACGACGTGCGCGAATGGTTCGAGCCGTACGCGGCTGCCGGCAGGAAGAACGGGGCTCGGCGCCGTGCGGTGCCCGGCGTGCCACGCACGACGGTGCCACCGGACCTGATCGAGCGCTCGCTGGCCTGAACGGCGCCCACGTGCTCATCGCCTTCAACAAGCCGCTCGGCGTCGCGTGCAAATTCAGCCCGGAGCAGGGCCGCAAGACGCTGGCGGACTACGTCGACGTCAAAAATGTTTATCCCGCCGGCCGTCTCGACACCGACAGCGAGGGCCTGCTGCTGCTCACCGATGACGGTATCCTGCAAGCGCGCATCGCGGAGCCGAAGCACAAGATTGCGAAGGTGTACTGGGCGCAGGTGGAGGGTGCTCCGACGCAGGAGGCGCTCGATCAGCTGCGCAAGGGCGTGAACCTGGGCGACTTCACGACGCAGCCGGCGAACGCGAAGCTCATCGAGGAACCACCGGGGCTGTGGCCCCGGGACCCGCCAATCCGCTATCGCGCAAAAATTCCCACGGCGTGGATTGAGATCACGATACGTGAGGGGAAGAATCGGCAGGTACGGCGCATGACGGCGAAGGTGGGATTTCCGACGCTGCGGCTGGTACGCGCGGCTGTCGGGAAGGTCAGCGTAGAGGGACTGCCGCTGGGGACGTGGCGGGAGATTGCCGCGGATGCGCCGTGGAGCGGCTAGCCTACGATGGTTCCAGGGTGTAGTGCTTCAGCGTACGGTCACTTGGCTCTAATCCTCGATTTGAACTACCGAGAAATCCTCGGTAGTTGCCACTTCCACCGCGCAGGTGGCGGCTGGCCACCAGGAGCGGTGACGTCCCTAAGCTGACACAAACGGGACATCACCAAGCCTGGCGTGCAGCTCCGCCGTAGCAGCGTCTCAGAAAGAAAATCCCACGGCCAGGCCGAAGACGTCCGGATCGGCGGTCAAATCAATTTTCCGGGATATCACGCCGAATCCAGGGGTATCGGTATTCACCGTTGCGGAAGTATTGATCCAATACCGGGAGTAGGAGAAGTCCACCGTCCAATGCGACGCAAACGGGATGGTTGCGCCGATTTTCGCGACCGGACCGACATGGGAACTCAGTTTGCCGCTGCTGCCGGTCCCGCCGAAGGCTGCTGTGTAGCCGGGGCGGATCTCATTGTCCGTAAACCACGTGTAGTTCACCCCGGCTCCCACGTAGGGGATGATGCCCGGCAACGAGAATGAGTACTTCACCAGTGCTGCAGGAAACCACGCCCGGGTTGTGGCCACTTCACCGAGGAGAGCTGCGGTTCCCTGGCCTATCAAACGTACCTCTGGCGGAGCACCCACCTGCACGACCAGCGAGAGTGGACCGACGAGTCTGCGGTCGTAAACGAGCGCGATCGTGTTGGTGTCCTTCGTGCCGAGAGTGGCGCCGGGCGGTGTCGTGCCGGGCGGTCCGGAGAGATCGCCGGAGCTCGAATTGAATGACACCTGCGCATATCCGATCTTGAACGAATTGGCGGGCGTTTCGGCTTTGGCGATGCCGCCGCAAAAAGCCATCGTTAAAGTCGCTGCATATGCGATACGGCGACGCGTCGTTGCTGGTAGCATTTGTCGGTTCTCCTCTAAGTTGATTCAGACGGAAGGATCGAACATGGCAATCGGCCCGGTTCAGCCCAAGGACCGCAGCCGATAGCTCTTGGCCGGGCGCGCATCTGCGGTCTGCAATTCGCTGACCTCCAACATTTGTGCGAACCGGCCCTCCGGCACCGCCTCGCTGCACAGGAACCCCTGGTATTCATCGCAGCCGAGTTTTCGCAGTATTTCCAGCTGCCTCGCGGTCTCGACGCCCTCGGCGACCACCTTGAGATCCAGCGAGTGACCCAACGCGATGATCGCCTTGATGATCGCGCTGTCGTCCGGATCGAGCGCGATGTCGCGGACGAACGCATAGTCGATCTTGACGCTGTCGACCGGGAAGCGCTTCAGGTAGGCCAGCGATGAATGGCCCGTGCCGAAGTCATCGATTGCGATCGTGATACCGTAGGTTTTGATCTGCTCGAGTTGCGTGATCGCGCGGTCGGGATCGGACATGACGGCGCTCTCGGTGATCTCGAACTCCAGGGAGCTGGGATCACATTGCGTCTCGTGCAGCACGTCCTGCAGATGCTCCAGGAGCTGCAGGTCAGCAAACTGCTGGGCGGAAAGGTTTATGGCGATACGCGTCGCCGGCAGGCCCGCCTCGCGCCATTGCACGCTCGTGCGGCAAACGGTCTCGAGCACCTGACTGCCAATCGCGCCGATGAGGCCCATTTCTTCGGCGACCTGGATGAATGCACCGGGCAGCAGCAGGCCGCGCCGCGGGTGACGCCAACGCACCAACGCCTCGGCCCCTGCGACGTTACCGCTGCGAATGTCGATCTTCGGCTGGTAGAACACCTCGAACTGTTGCTGCGCGATGGCCTGGCGCAGCTCGTTCTCGAGCGACAGACGTTCGACCGTGTGCTTGTCCATCTCTCTGGAATAGAACTGAAATTGATTCCGGCCGCCTTTGGCGCGGTACATCGCAATATCGGCGTTCTTGAGCAGAGTGGGACAGTCGGCGCCGTCTTTCGGATACACCGCGATGCCGATGCTGCCCGAGAGCTGGTAGACCTGGCCGCCGATGGTCACGGGACTCGTCATCGCCAGCAGCAGGTCGGCCGCGATGAGCGACAGCTCACCGGGATCATTGAATTGCTCCACGAGCAGCGCGAATTCGTCGCCACCGACACGGGCCAGCGTGTCACCACGGCGAATGCACGCACGCAGATGACGGGCGATCTGCTTCAGCACGTTATCGCCGGCGTCGTGTCCGAGCGTGTCATTGATGACCTTGAACCGGTCCAGGTCGAAGAACAGCAGGCCGACAGCGCGGCCCGTGCGCTCGGCGCGTGCCAACGCCTGCGACACCTGCAAGTGGAGCAGCAGACGGTTGGGCAGTGCCGTCAACTCGTCGTGATGCGCGAGGTGGCGTATGCGGTCCGCGGCGCGGCTGCTCTCGATGGCGATGCCCGCCAGGTTGACGCAGACATCGATCAGCTGCGAGTCAGGACTCGTTGAGTCGCTATCGACGTCGGTCTGGGCGCCGGTGTAGAGAGCCAACGTGCCGAGCGGCTGATTCTTGCCGCCGATGATCTTTCGCGTCCAGGGTATCGACAACTGTCCGTGGGGAGCTGCCTGCACCCGAAAATCGGCAGGCAGGGACGGAGAACGTCCTATGCAGGCCGTAGTTCCATCAGCATTGCCGGCTACGAGGGCACACAACGCTCCGTTGGACTGGGATTCGACGAACGCGGCCAGCGCGTTCAGGATGTCCTGCAGCCCGGTGCCGGCCGCGATCAGGTTGAGTATGCGATTTTGCTCCGCGAGGAGAGTCGCCTGACGACGCCGCTCGGCCTCGTGATGCAGCGTGTCCAGTGCGAAGGACGCTTCCTGAGTAAGCTGCGCCATGAGCTCCACGATGTCCTGCTGGAAAAAGCCGGGCTCGGAGGAGAAGACACACAGGGCGCCAATCGTGGCGCCCTGGCATCGCAGTGGAAAGGCGGCCTCGGATGCGAACGGATGGTCCGGTCCGAGCGCCCCGTTCGAAACCCAGGGTTGCTGCGTGCGCAGCGGCGAGGCAAGGGAGGCGGCCGAGCCTGCCCGCACCGCTTTATTCAAGTTCTGCGGAGCGGAATGCGGCTTGCCCCAGGATGACAAGAATTGCAGATTCGGGGTCCCCGGCGGCTGCAGCCCGACTGCAGCCAGTTCGATACCGCTCGTGCCAACGCAGACCTTGCACAGCTCCCGGAACAAAGAATCGCGGTCCCGAACCCTCGAGACGAGCTGACTCGCCTGACTCAGCGCCGCATACAGCTCGCTGATTCGCGCGAGGCCCTTTTCCTTCGCATCACGCTCGCGCACGCGCGCCCGAGTGATGCGGATGCACAGCGCACTCGTAAGCAGCGTGCCGGCGGCCAGCGCGAGAATCAGGAGCGTGCGCGTCGTGCGCGCCAGATCACCCAACGTCGATGAGAAGCGCGCCGCCAGCGGCGTCAGCTCGCGGTTGATGCGATTCAACTCTTCGATGATCTGCGCCTTTTCCGCGGCCGCAAGGGCGTGTCCGTCGGCCGGACGCAGCCGGGCCGCAATCGCGCACAGCCGCAGCGTGTAGCTGTCGCCTTCGGTCCAGATCGCGATCGCCTGACGCACCTGGCCGAGGTTACGGAACAAACGGAATACAGTGATGATGCTGGGGACGTCAGCCGCGCTGCTGCCGCCCTCGAGGAACCCCTCTCTTGCGGCTGCGGTGTCCGGAGGATGTCGCTCGAGTGCCAGGCGCGCCTTGTAATCGCCGAGGGGGAACCGGATGGCAGCCTCGTACAGGCGAAAATCCTCTTCCGAACCGGAGAGGGCGTATTGCGACAGGTAGAAGGTGGCGTTCTTCTGGCCCTTCGAATAGAGCCCTTCTCCTCCCACCCACGCACGGATCGTCGACAGCAGTTCAATGCTGAACACCGCGGCGACGAGCATGACGGTCAACGACACCAGGACGGGAGCGGCAAAGCGCAACGTCAACCGGCTGACGCGCGGTCGGAGGGAATTAGCCGCTGATGGGCGCGTCGCCATCCTGCGTGCACACCAAGTTATGTAGAGGCGCGGAAGGCTATCGCCCGCGGCAACTCTTTTCTGCGTCTCAATTCACGCGCGCGCCGCCGCCTTAGCGCAGTCCGCTGCGCGATGCTTTGACGCCGGATTCACATTGAAAAGGTTGCGTTAGTCATAATCTGTTTATAAACTGCACATAATCTGGTTCATAAACTGCAGGTAATCTGTTGTTACGCCAGCAAATATCGGGGCGATCGCAGCAGAGTTATAAACATAACGGCCGAGAGTGAAGTCACGTTCCGTGCCCTGAACCCCTCAGAGTCAGTGCCACGGCGCAGGTGAAATTCCGGTGAACTTCACCCCGGGGGGAGATGAAGTGGACGTACAGCGGAATCTGGAAGCGGAACACCCATGGGTCGATGCGCTCAGGCGGTTCGTGCAGCCCGACTGGGACGATCTCGTCTCCGGCGAGTGGGCCACGAACCTGCAAAACGGCAGCTGGTCCACGGACGCGATCCGGGGCTGGTGCCTGCAGCTCTATCCTTTCGTGCATACGTTCCCGAAGTTTCTGGCCGAGGCATTGATCAAGGTCGAGGACGATTACGCACGCGCCTTCCTGATCGACAACATCCGCGTCGAAAAGCAGCACGCGGAACATTGGCTGTGGATGGGAGAAGGCTTCGGCATCCCTCGCCGGGAAATGCTGGCGATGACCTCAGGCGAGCGTCCGCTGCTCAGAGACGTTCAGTCGCTGAACGACTGGATCTGGTACATCAACGCGAAGGGTTCGCTGGCCGAGGCTGTCGCCGCCACCAGCTTCGCGATCGAGGGCGCCACCGGGGACCTGACGCGCAAGCTCCTCGACTCCTTCGAGGCCTACGGCCGCCGCGACGACGTCACGATGAATCCGCGCACGTCCAAATGGTTCCGCAATCACGCCCGCTATGACGACGAGCATCCGAAGATCGCGCTCGAGATCATCGTTCAATACGCGCAGACGGAGCAGATGCGCCAGAAGGTGATGGCTGCCGCGCGACGGAGCCTGCAGCTGATGAACCTGGCGCTGCTGACCGCGAGCCGGGAGTACTCGGCCACGGCGGCGACGAACGCCACTTCCGTCAAGATACCGTCCCTGGTCGAACGTCGCCGCGCGCAGCAGCCGATCCCGTTTCCGGATCGACGGATTGCGCGTATGCCGCTGGAGCGGCGGGCTTCGTAGCGCACGGCGTCGGCTGCGTCCGCCCGGCCCTCGCCGAGAGACTGCGCAAGAGTCTCGAGAACCTGCAGCCTCGCTTCATCTTTGCCAGCCACTTCCAGGCCGCCATCGCCCAAGCTCGCTGCGCAATCCCGCGGTAACTCGCAATGACGGGAGAACGAACGCAGCGATCTTAGTGATTTGATCTATATGTTCCCGGGCGGGATCAAGCCAAGCCTCGCCCTTAGCCTCAGGAGCACTGCCTCATCCACCGGCGGCTCCATCCTTCTCGCTTGCCGCTCCACGTCCAGAACCAGCGCAGCCACTTTTTCTTTGTCAGCTGGCGTCCGTATCGCTTTCATCGGCGTCAATCCATCCAGCGTGGAAATCTCCATGGCCACCCGTTTCAAAATGGGTGCTCATCATCTTTTGCAGCGGAGAGTCGATGTCAAAAACCAATCGCTGCAGCTCGATCGGATCGCCATCGGTATTCTGCAGCTGCGGCATGCGAGGGTTCAGTACATCGAATCAGCGGTGTGCCACACTAGCGAACACGCAAGGATTTCTAAGCAGGCCAGAAAGACACCAAGATGAGACGCAAAAAATAGAAGGGTGATGATCTTGCTGCAACCTGAATATTGAGTACATCGTCCTTACGTCCCGAGAAAATTTGGCTCAATTTTCTGTTTCGTCATCTTCAGTAACGTCAGGAAGTTCCTCCGACCCTCGTCCATCGATTAGCGCACTAAAGGCAAGGAATTCTCTACGAAGAGTATCCGTGGCCTGACGACTGGCAGCACGAGCATTGGTGATCCCTGCGATTAATCTACGTTGCTCCGCTGGATCTGGCGGAAACGCAATTTCGATCGCTTCAAAGTCAGAAATTTGAGTGCGCCTTCTATTGCTGTGTCCTGTGGTGATAGCACGAAATGCACGTTGATAATACCTAGTTCTCAGCAAAATCTGGATGAACTCCGGAAGCAAGCACGGATCCGTGATTTCATAAATTGGGAATTCCTTACTGACTAGCGCCCCATCGAAATGCTGAGAAACAACTGCTACACAGCCCTTCCAAAGATCGATCGATGAATAGACGACGTCGTTGGTGCGAGCGGCAAACCAATCGCCAGGACTTACAGTGGAAAAATACTCCCCAATCCACGTGGGTGGATTATTCCCTTTTCCTGCTGCTCTAGGACGTATTTCTCCACCCTGTGAGAGCGTCATGACAACATATTCGCGATCAGGCACGAAAGTCGCTTCCGGAACAATCCTTCGACTCATCAAATTGCCAATAGTGTCCCTGACCCAGCCATCTGGCAGAACACGCTTGGCCTCACGCTCAAACAGATGATACTTCGGATCGAGACGGTGACTGCTATGGGCGCGCCAGAGCACATTGAATTGCAGCGCCATGCAATCTGGTTGCGTGGCTCCCGGGTAATTCTCAGGGTCCGCAGAAAATCTGCCCCACTCGAACTGGCTCCAAAAGTTGAATACAGCGCTCGAGAATAACTTGTTCAGAGTCAACTTTTGTTCTCCCGGTTGCTATCTCGAAGCTACCAAGCTGATTGGACCCCAGGTGATCGTCGTCATGCTCTCTCACCTCATCTCCGAAAGGAGGATTTCCAACAATGCGAGAAAATTTGGCTTGCGGATTGTTCAGGCGCGGATTGATGAAGACCGTATCAAGACAGGAGCGATCAGCTTCGATATTCGTGTGTCCATCGTGATGAAGCAGGAGATTGATTTTGCAAATTCGGGCCAGGATTTCATGAATTTCAATACCGTACACATGACTTAGCGCAAAATCAGTTTTTAACCTCTCCCGCGTACCTCTCGGTTGACCGGCGAAATCCACGTCGATTCGATGCCACGTCTGCAGCAGAACTTCTAACAAGAACCCGCCAGATCCAGCCGTAGGATCCAAGATATAGTCCGTCGGGCCTATGCGTAATACTGCTACTGTGAACCGTGACAGCTGCCGCATCGTGAAGTATTGCCCAAGTTCGCCTCGAAAGACCGACCCAAAGAATTCCTCGAACGCTCTGCCAATGCTATCCACATCGGTGCGCGTAAAACTCAAGGATTGAAGGCAGCGAACAACATCTGCAATCTTGCCTTCTGGGAGATTGATGCGCACATTTGGCGGAAAAATCGTCGGATCGCTGCGTGTGGCTTCCAAAAATAGTGCGTGCACTCTATTAGCAACGGCAGCCACTGTCTCCCGTGCGCCAAGTTGAAAACGGCGTGGTTCGCCGGTGGGGGTCGTCCTTTCGTCGATAACCTTTGCGAAGAGCAGCTTGCTCCATTCATCGAACGCCAGAAGGGGATCGCGCCTCCCTCCAGACCAGATAATATAGTGTGCCCGCCGGATTCGGGAACTCAATGTCGGCGTATCGACGGCCTGTATATCGCCAATCCCCCCCGCAACATAGGTAAATGCAGGTGTCTGCCCGTATTGGCGGGGCAACGCTTCTCGATCACCTAGCCTATTGGCAGCGCGCTCAGTTGGAGGAAACCCCCCGATATCAAAGCAAATTGAAACCGAACCGTCGTCATAGAGGCCCAGCGGAACTCGGAGGGAATTAGCGTTGCCGAACAGTTGCTCGATAGCTTGATTTCGTTCGCCATTGCTTCGGCCAGTGGACTTAGTTTCCACAACAAGAAACGGCATCCGACACTGATCGTCAGAGTAAACAACGATATCCGCAAAATCGTTGGGCGTCCGCCGAGGAACATTTACTTCAGTACGGATTCTATTTGCCGGATAGTCTCGGGAAATTATTAGCCAAGCGATCGCATGTGCACGCACCCATTCTTCAGGGTTCCGCCATTCATAAGTACGTTGCTGGTTCAGTCTGTACGATACGCGATCATCGGTGATTGCGATAAGGCCGCGGCGAATACCTTCAGCAACCACTTCGTTAGCTAAAACATCTTGAGCTGAGTCAAAGGACATCGATTAACCACATCCAAAATAGTTTTATCCGTGAATAGGCTGCTGTAGCGACCAAACTCCGTTACTCCCACTCAATAATTTCCCGAGACCTTAACTCGTTGTTTTCACTCCAGCCAAACATTTCCGTCCTCAATTTTATTGCCCGATTACACGTCACGCAATCACGTTTAAAGACGAATGCAGCCGATAGATGCCGAAACTCAATTGTTGGACATTACCAAAACGGCACTGCTCAACAGGTGTGATATAGGCCGAAGTCGTCAACGCACACTCGCACGCCACAATTTCAATTGAGAGTGTTTGGCAGCGTGTTCGAAATCTTTGTCTAGCGTCAGCAGGCGCATCGAGTGACGAATACACAGCTGCGCTATCAACGCATCGATCGTAGCGAGCTGCACGCCAGATCGTCTGCAAGTGTTGCGTAGCTCGGCTGCCTCGACATGATCCTGGCGATCAGGAATGAGCAGAGGCAAGGCAGAAAACCGGTCGATGATTCGCTCTCTGTCCTTGGGTCCGGAGAAACTTTGGAGAAGTTCCTGGAGCACAATACCGGTGACGACGATTGTCTCGCCGGCCTCCAAGGCTTTCTTCAAGGCATCGACCTGAGGCTCCTGGGATAACACGTCACGCCGGAGCGCATGCGACCAAACCGAAGTATCGACAAATAGGCTCACTTACGTGAACGCTCAGCGCGGTGGTCATATTGAGCGTCCCACTCCAAGCTTCCCATCAGATCGAGCAGCTTCTTCTGCTTGCGACGGGCGATGAATTCCTCCAGCGCGCGAGTAACTGCCGCCTTCTTGGTTGCCTCGCCGCTCACTTCTAGGGCTCGGTCGATCAACTCAGGGTCGATTGACAAATTGGTAGCCATGTGTGTACCTCTACACACATGCTCACACATCGGCGGGGTCACGTCAATCTCACCCGCTCACTCCGCTTCGAATAGGGTTAGCACTGGCATTTGGTCCCGCTCTCATTTCTCGAGTAGTCGAGATTTCTGCCGTGGTGAAACTGGATTCTGGGTGGCGCAACAGCGGACGGTGGTCCGTGAGTGAATCAGCTGATCGAGCGACTCCATAGCTCGCGAACTGCCAGGCAACGGCCAAGACCGTAGAAACGGGAGAGTGAGCACTCACCATGACCAAGAAGAACTATTTAACCTTGATCCCAAGGAGACCGTTTGGCAGCGCGCGGAAAAGCAGGGTCTAGGTCTTGCGATCGATGTATAGGATGTATAGGACGAATGCGCCATTCGAGCGTTGCGCATCCATCAACTCATTCTTCAAGGAACTGAGGTCCTGGGATGGTAATTCGTCGCACCTCCTCCAAGGACAACCCACCGGCGCTAGCTGTGACTTTCCGATTACGAACCTATCGCGATTCCTCAACGGCACTTGAAGCCGCCTTCGAGAGCATCTTCACGCGCTCACATTCGAGCTGGTAGAGGCCGTGGCAGATTCGATGGAAGCGATAGCTCGTACCGTTCAGCTCGTACTCGAACTCCATGTCTTCATGAACCACGGGCTTATCGCACAGCGAGCAAGGGGAGCCACTCCCCGACCGCCCCACACGTTCGAAGGCATAGCGCTTGGCAGCAGCTCCTGCGCGATGCGCTCCCGCGCGCGCGCTCGAAGCTCCGCTTCAAGTGCCGTCAGTGGCATCGACGCCCCCCCGGACAGTTGCTCTTGGGGAGCTGCAGAGCATACCCATTCAGGCATTTCGCGAAAATCTCGGAGCCCCACGCCGCACAATCCGGCGGCCAAGCAGCGTGCCATATGTTGGGTCTCCCTGCTGCGTCAATGAGTTACGCGTGGCACTGTACAAACTGTGCAGATCCGCCCTGCACGCCCTCCCTCGCTTGGGTCGAGCCCTCGAGCCCCGCCGTTGGCGCGCGCCCCTCGTCCTTCTGTTTTTTTGTCCTGTCCTTGCTATTACCATGAGCTATGCATCGCGACATGATCGAGGAGCATTTAGCGCGCGCCGACCGCAACGTTGCACAGAGCGAGCAGCGCATCGTGCAGCAGCGCACCCTCGTCGAGGGCCTTAAGCAGGGCGGCCACAACACTGACATGGCCCAAGAACTCTTGCGCTCTTTCGACCTAACCACGAACTACAGGTGGCAGAGCGAAATCGCCTGCAGGAGGAGCTTTGGAAGCTCACGCAGACCACGTAAGGCTGCACACGGCACGGCATTGAGGCCGCACTGAGAATGCCGCATGACGGAAACTACCTTAGTCCAGTCAACGCGCTGCTCACCACAACCAATGGCATCCGACCACGCCGTGACGTCCCGCTCATCTCTAAGCGCGTGATGTTGTTGGTACCATCGCCTGTCTCCACGCGGACGGGCGCGGTAGGTTCCAACTCGCGGCGTGCTGCAAGAAGCTCCTTTTGAATTCGATCAAGGCGTAACCGGACGGCCTCAAGTTTGTGCGCTGCTGGTGTCCCATGTATCGCCTGACGTTCCAGTGTCGTGAGGGCTGAAGATACTTCAACAAGTGAAACGAGCGTCCCGAAGGAATCATGGTCTGCAAGCCAGTCAAACCGGGTGAGATCCGAAGAACTCCTGCAGATCCTCGACGGACATTTCCTCGAGCAATGGATGCGAAGCCCTACGTTCGAGTCGAATGGCCTTGCCGACGATGGAGCCTCTTTACTCGAGCGGTAACCTAGCTAGATAGAAGTGTCCCGAAATCCGATTGTCCGCGACGGAACAACAGCCCTCACCGCGCATTGGACTCGCCTCTCTTGAAATAGAACTCGCCCGCAGGCTTTGGGTTGGGAAATACGCGCGCGGCATCTTCACCACTGTAAAGCACGCCATTCTTCATCACCAGCTCGATCTTGAGTGTATTTCGGATGTCATCCAGCGGGTTGGCCCGCAGAATGATCAAGTCGGCCAGCTTGCCGGGCTCCACAGATCCCAGGTCTCGGTCGAGGCCTGAATTCCATGCATTGCCAATTGTGGCGGTGGAGAGTGCTTCCATGTTCGTGAACCCGCCCTGTACGTGAGCCTCCATTTCGAAATGCATATCCATCCCCAGCGTCTCGCCATGCCCGCCCGCCTGGATGGGGACACCCGCATCGTGAAGCCGTTTCAAATTTGCACCCACTATAGGATGGAGGTATTCGTCCTCGATTAGGTTGGGCACGCGTTGGACTTGCCGCATGTCGGCAATCAAAGTATCTCGACGGGCGAAACGGTTGAGCTTGGGATCTTCCCAGAGCCGGTCTCGGCGCTGATGAAAATTACCTTCTTCAACCGAGAAAGTCGTCGTGATCCCCAAGCGATTCGTCGCAAACATCTGTACGTAATCGTCATAGACGATGCTGAAGCCTATGTCATGAGCAAGCTCGGTTGCACCATCGATCACCCGGGATAGGTTGCTGTGCGCTTCGAAGGATGGTTCGACCACGACGTTCAACCCTCCAGCGCGTGCTGCCATAGCAATGCATTGCCTAGCCTGGCGCGAGGGTGGGTTGTAGTCTTTCAGCGCAGTGGCCCCGAAAGCTTTGTTGAAGCGAACGTGCTCGAGCACATCCTCGTAGCTGTTCATTTCTCGGTAGCTCGATTCCAGAAATCTGTGCGGTCCGCTCAGAGCAGTTCCAACGGAGTAAATGCGTGGCCCGACTGCCGCTCCCTCCAGCACCATATCGGCCAACCAGAAGTCCCTCGGAATGCTGCCCCAGACTTCGTACAACGTGGTGACACCGAAGGCGAGATTGCTGTGCAGGACTGGAACGCGCTGCTCGATCACGCCCAGAGGTGACATCCTGGCCTTCATATGCGCATGGGCATCGATGAGGCCTGGAACGATAGTGCGCCCTTGCAGATCGAAAACTTTGGCGTCAGCGGGAATATCGATTCCCGCGCCCACCGAATCGATGCGGCTGCCGCGAATCAAGACTGTTGCATTTTCAAGCACCCGGCGATCGGAATCGATCGAGATGACCCGCGCGCCTTTAAGGGCGATGACCGCCTTAGGCGTATCAACCGGGAAAACGATGTCCAGAGACGAGGAGGTGATTTTGCTGCTTCCCGCGATCACATCATCGACAGTCTTCTCTATCAACTGCGCACCTCGCACCCACATTAGCGAACGAGAGTCTGTGGACCAGCGCTGATAGATCCCATCGTGCTCAGCATCGATCCGCAGGCTAGTACCCGCACGGTCGACAGCGCTGACTGTGACTGGCTTGCCTAGGTAGTTGACAGGCGTGAGATAGGTGCGGTGGTGCTGCTGATACGCAATCCACCGGCCATCCGGAGAAATATTGGCGCTCGAGGCCTTAGGCAAGTGATACAGCTCGGTCTTGTTCCCGCCATCCAGATCGACACGCACGACCCGTATTGTTGAGGCGCTCAGTTCGGAAAAATAGAGCTGGCCGCCGTCCGAGGAAAAACGCACGGACGGCATTTCCATGTGACGCGCCTCGGCCCCGTCCCACAGCATCTGCGCTACGGTCTGCTCGCGATTCTCTTTGAGGTCGAGCGTCACTACGTTGAAATGAGTTTGCCGATGCAGCTGCTCGCCATTGAGGATCCGATCATCTCCGCGCAGGAACACCAACTTCGTACCGTCAGGAGAAAGCTCCAATGCGCCGTACTGGGCAGGTTTGGATGTCAGCTTACGGGGCTTGCCTCCTGCAAGCTTGCGCGCATAGATCGCGCCAAACTCATCGTCCGACCATGACACGTAGAACAAAGTTCGGCTGACTTCGTCATAGAGCGGACTGGTCTCGTGGGCCGCAGACTGGGTCAAGTTCTTCGTCTCGCGATCTGTTCTCAGGTAGATATCACCAAGCGTTTCAAACACCACGCCCTGACTGGTGCGCTGTGCCCAGCGGTGAATCCGGGTGTGCACCTGCGTATCCGGAGCCGGTAAGCGGAAGCGGATAGTCTTGTCCATCGAGCGTTGAACGCGCGCAAGGAATGGGATCTTTTGCGCCTTTCCGGTCAATACATCGACGGACCAGATGCCACCACGGTGCCAAAGTACGACAGTTTTTGAATCCGGCAACCAGCCCATGGTCGGATAGCCGCCGTGCATGTCCATCGTCATGCTGTCCTGCCGGTCATGATCCATGTGCTGTAGCAATACTCGCTCCTCGCGGCTGCCCAGGTCATGCAAAATCAACTGCGTATCCAGACCCTCTCGATGCACGTAGACGAGATAGCGACCGTCGCGCGACAACGCGGGTGAAACTGCGCCACCGGGACGCTCGATATAGACGCTGATCTCGCCGGTTCGTTTGTCGTAGATCTTGATGCGTGAGCCGCTGGTCGGAAGCGACTGATCTCTCTGCTCGAATAACAGCCGTTGGCGTACGGAGTCGTCTTGGAAATTACCAATCGGGCTAAATGGTTGACCCTCCATCAGCTTCTGACGACCACCGTATTGATCAAATTGGTAAGGCGTTAGAAACATCTCCTTAAACACTGTGCCGTAGAGAAAGCTGCCGTCTGCCGACCACGTAGCGCCGATGATCCGGTCCAGCGGAGCGGCATTGGTCACATTTCTTAGTTTCCCGGAGGTACGCTCGATCACCCATAGATCCTCCGAGCCGTCCCGATCGGAGCTGAACGCGATCCGTGATCCGTCCGGACTGTAGCGAGGAAGCAAGTTGAGCGAGCGGCCGCTAGTGAGCGCACGTGCGTTACCGCCTTCGATGGGCATCTCATAGATATGCCCGAGTAGATCGAAGACAATGTATCGGCCATCAGGCGATACATCCAGACTCATCCACGTACCCTCAGAAAACTCGCGGTCCAACTCCACTTGTTCGGGCGCTCGCGACTGCTCGATATTCCACTCGTTCGCTTTACCGGCGTCGGCCGCTGCAGAGCCGACTACGGCCGCCAATGATAGGCTCAGGACGCTGCGGATGCCTAACCATGTCAGATCGGAATGTAGCTTCATTACCGTGCGCCTACTGGGAGCTGTAGCTGAGTTGAACGCCAACGACGCGCCACCACAAGCGACAATCGCCAAGCTACGGTCTGTAGAAGGCACTAATGTAACTTCGATTTTCACTCGATCTCTCCATGCATTGCAGATGATGAAAAAGACGGTTGATGTCGTATCGACATCCTCGCCTTGCTCGCGACTTGCTGACATTGCCGGTCGATTCGACAGCGCGATCGATATAGCGATAGAGGCGCGACTCGCCTGGGTAGACTCATTGCTCCCAGTTCCACGTCCAGGCCGCGCTGGATTCGCGGCAGCCGCCGCCCTCGTATCCCTTCCAAGCACGTCCATGAACAACGCGCCCGCTCGATGCTCCGGTAGCTTCGCCGTTGCTTAGCGCTTGGACGCCGTTCACCCACACGTGCTCGACACCCGTGGACAACTGGTGCGGATGCTCGTAGGTCGCATGATCCTGGATGGTGCGTGGGTCGAAGATCACTACGTCCGCAAAGTAGCCCTCCTTCAGCACGCCTCGGTCCGTGATGGATAGTGTAGTTGCCGATAGCGCCGTGAGCTTGTGGATCGCCTGTTCAAGCGGAATGATCCTTTCCTCCCGCACGTACTTACCTAACAACCGCGCGAAATTCCCATACGATCGAGGATGGCGGCTCGACTTCAGGAACTCACCTTCTGGCGCCGGAGCATCACCATCTGAACCGAACATCACCCAGGGTATTGCGATCTGCCGCTTTAGATTGTCTTCGGACATCACAAAGTAGGCGACGCCCACGCGTGAGCGGTCCTCGATGACCAGGTCGATGATTGCATCCTCGGGGCTGACGCCGCGCTGCTTGGCAACCTCGGCGATGGTCTTGCCGATTAACGGCTTGAGCGCTTGGGTTTTGGGCTGAAGCAGCAGAATCCCTTCGGGACCTGCTGCTTTGAACAAGTTCTCCCAATCGGACGACGTACCGCGCATGTCGGCGATCACTCGTTTTCGCACGACAGGGTCTTTCAATCGTGCGATCCACGCTTCCATGCCGCCATCCTGGGCCCACAGTGGCATGGTTGCGTAGAGGCCAGAGTTGCCTGCCGTGTACAGATACATATCAGCGGTGATGCGCGTTCCGGCTGTGCGAGCGGTTTCGACCTCACGGACCACGATGTCAAGCTTGCCCCAATTGTCCTTACCAGCCATCTTCAAGTGATGAATGTGGGCCGGTGCGCCAGACGCTTTTGCGATCTCGATGGTTTCCTTAACCGCTTCCACGAGTCTGTCGGCCTCGCTGCGCATGTGGGCACTGTACATGCCACCGCAACGCGCCGACTCTTTCGCGAGCTCGATCAGTTCGGGCGTCCTCGCGTAGCTATGTGGTGCATAGATCAGGGCATCGGTGAGACCTATTGCACCCTGCTCCATCGCCTCGCGAACCAACGTGCGCATCGAGTCGAGTTGCGCCGGTGTCGGCTGAACGTCGTTTTCACCGAGCACGTATGTTCGAACAGTGCCGGCGCCGACGAAGGACGCGATATTCGGCGCGATGCCCTGTTTCTCGAGCTTAGTTAAATAGTCGCCGACGGTGGTCCAATCGACCTCGTAGGTAAAATCCGTCTGTCGCTGTTTGCGGGCGTGCTTCATCTGCGTCGACATCGGTCCCATCGATAACTCACCCATCACCTCGAGCGTGACCCCTTGGCGCAGATCACTCAGCGCGCGGCCATCGATGAGCAACGAGTCTTCCGGATGAGCGAGCATGTTGATGAAGCCGGGTGACACTGCCTTCCCAGTGGCGTCAATCTCCTTACGACCCCCTTTTGGAGCATGCGGGCCTACATATGCGATTCGGTCGCCTGTGATCGCTACATCACCGACGTACGGCTTTTCCCCCGAGCCGTCATAGATCGCGCCCCCCTTGATAACCAAATCGTAGGCTGCTTGATCGGCTGCAGAATTAGTGATGCTATCGCGCAAACCTACTGCCCACGCGTCATAAGCATCGCTTGGAGGCGAACAGGCTGTCAGAAAGCTTGCTAAATAAGCAGCTAGCGGGAGGAGGAAGACTACTCTGTAGGTTTTCATGATGGCGCGAGATAGCTTTGTCTGATTCTGTTGCGAGGACATGCGCGCTAGCGCTCCGCTGGTAGTTGCAACAATGATCGGTAAGCAGCTCCATGATGGAGAGCGATAGATGCGACGGTTGGTGCGGTTCCTCCGACGTAGTTCGCCTGATGTGTGTTGCGTGCATACAGTGGAAACAAACTCGGGGTAATGGTCAGTCGTACGCTATGGCCTGGCAGGAAGTCATGCGCCACCTCATCCAACCGCAGCGTGAGCGTAAGCAATTTTCCGGGTTGGAATTCTTTGCGCGAGGCGAGTCTCACCGCTGTGTGCGACAAATGCAGGTCTCGCGCATTCATCGGGAATGTGTCAGACAGCAGGATGTAAAGATCCGCATCCGGCGCTTCAGTGCGCACTGTCAAGGTGACGACAGGTCGCCCACGGACGCTTAAAGTGTCGGCGCACGGCGGCGATGTGTATACCAGTGCCTCATCTCGAGCCGTGGCGTGTGCCTGTTCCAAATTCAGTTTGAATATTCCCGCCGTGAAACTTCTGAAGCCGGCTTGGAAGTCCACCGGCATCTGTGCGTTGTGCGTGACTTCATCAATCGCTGCAGGCCCCGCGGAGTCGGTCAGGACTCCATCGCCCCGCCAAGTGTTGGCCGAACCTCCCGACGTAAGATGCAGCTCACGCACGGCATCGGTCTTTTCCGGCCAACCTTGATGCTCAATCCATTCGTTTCGACCGGTGATAAATATCCGTGAGTCCCTGCTGACCCAGGAACTGTGTTCTCCTCGCAGTTTGGCGCCGAAGAACTGTACAAGCGTTTCATCGAGATCGATGACTGAGCGCGGGCCGAAGTCCGTACCTCCGACGAGGCTCGATGAATGACGCACCGCTGCTGTGTCCCAAGGACCGACAATGAGCGACTGAGGCGCGCCCGAACGTTGCGCTGCCTCGTAGTAGTACCGGGCGCCTCCGAGTTGGCCATCCCACCAACCAGTGATGTGCAATCCTGGTGTGGGCTGCTTTGCGAGCCGGTCGGCGAGTGCCAAGGGAGCCCAGTACGGATCAGATGGATCCAAGTGCTCGAGCCACTGCTGCCACTGGATGTCAGAGCGCCCTAACGCCTCGTTCATTGTTAGGAGCGGAAGATGTCGATGAATCTTTTGCCATGGAGGCGTATCGGCGGGCTGGAGCGTGTGCCCACCGATTAGGTGCATCCAGAACAGCCAATCGAGCCGCACCGCTCCTTCACGGTGGCACAGCCCGTGACCGACGGCGCCAAATGGGCTGATGGACGCGATTGCGTCGACGGGTGCACCTATAGCTATGGCCGCCCACGCGCAGAACGCGCCATAGCCACTTCCAAATACGCCGAGCTTGCCATTGCATTCTTGCAGCCCGCGTAGCCAAGACACAGTCGCAACACCGTCCGCGCCTTCGTTTGTAAACGGATAAAATTTACCGTCGGAGTCGCCCCGTCCGCGCACATCACCAACTGCGACGATGAATCCTTGTGCCGCCAATGCTTTCCAGCGGTCCGCCGGGCTGGACAGCACTACCACCGATCCCACCGCGCGATTCATGCGATTGTTATCTGCAGCGGTCCGTGTCAGTAGCACAGGGTAGCGGCCCGGTTGTGGCGGCAGATACAAGTCGACGGAAAGCGAAGTCCCGTCGGCGGCAGGGACGCGCTGAGCTAATCGGACGCGAATGCGTGATGTATCGAGAAAGCGCATTACAGCTTCTCCCCGGAAACTACCGGCAGCAGCACTCGCGAGCGGTGTTTTGCACCGTGGTGAAGAGTATTCGTTTGCGGCAGCAGAACGGTAGCGTCCGCCCAGAACTCGCCGGTCCCAGCATTTCGGACTGAGGACGGAAAGCCATTGGAAGAAATCACCACGCGTAGGCGATGGTCGGGCAACAACACGTGATGCAACCAGTTGCCTTCCCTTTGCAGTTGGACGATCTCCCCCGGTTTCAGGAGCTCTGGCTTGGGTCCATCGCGATAGCTCAGCCGCAACGAGCAACCCCCACCCAAAACTACCGAGCGCCCATCGGGGTGCACGTCGCACATATCGATGAACAGATCTGTATCCACCCGGTCGCTCGACAAAAACAATTCATAGCGCACGCGCCCGCTGATCGACACCGGTTGCGTTAGCACGTCGGTGTCGTATACCAGCACATCCTTGCGTCGTAAGAGATAACGATTATCGAGAGGCGGATCCGACCACGCGAACATAGCCATGTTGGTGATATCGCGCGCCGGGTTATTGGGGTCATAGGTGTAACGATCGGAACCTGCACCGGACCGCGGCCGATCCCGTCCCAGGCGACCGGTACCGCGCAACGATCGTGCATCCCCCGTACTGGACAGATACAGCGACACTTCGCTTGCAGCCGGGTGCGGCCAATCGTCAAGATCGTTCCAGCGCTGCGTACCAGTCTGAAACACGCGACAGCGCTTGGCCCCCGCCATGTCATTGTTCTCCCCTTTCAAGTGCAGAGCGAAAAACTTCTCGATATAGGCAGGAACATCGAACACGCTGGCGGACATATCCAGACCGCCAAGTACTGGCCGAGGGGCAGCGTTCCCAGCGTGATCCCATCCACCAATGAGCAGGCGGCACTTCTTTGCGGACCTGGCTTTCTGAAGGGCACGCCAAGCATTCATCGCCCCCTGATCGTCCCACCAGCCGACTCCGATCAGTACGGGAACATCGATGCCCGTCATCTGCTTTTCGCTGATCGCGAAGTCAGGGGAAAGATCGTCAATCTTCCCAGCTACATAGGTTTGCCAAGCGGAGCTCGTCGTCCCTATGCTCTCGTCGAGGTTGCGCACCGGAAGCGAAGGCATCTCTCGCTCCCACGACGGTGCAGCACCGTTCTGAAACGTGCGTCCTGTCACCAATGTCATCCACCACAACAAGTATTGACTGGGGATCCCGCTTCCACTGAAGGGGGTTTCGCTCTCGCGCACACACCCCACCGCCTGCGGTACGATGCAAGTTAAGTGAGGCGGCCTTCCGGCCGCGGTCCACCATTGTGTGAGCCCATCGTAGCTACCGCCCATCATGCCGATCTTGCCCGTGCACCATGGCTGAGCAGCAATCCATTCGATGACGTCATAGGCGTCGTCCACATCTTTGACCAATGGGCGCCAAGTGCCGTCTGAATCCCCACGCCCGCGCACGTCGACCAGGGCCACTCCGTAGCCACGCTGAACATAGTAGGTGCTGCGCGTCGCGTAGCGACCTCGGCCATACGGGGTACGCATCACTATGGTGGGAAATGGACCGGAGCCTTCCGGCAGGAGAACGTCCATGGCCATTTCTGTTCCGTCGCGAGCCTTGACCCGTTGATTCCACAGCGTCGTCGCCGCGTAGCTATTGTCCCCGCGGGCGAGCTCGACCGTGGCGCGACGGTCTGCGGGTCTGGTGTTCGAACCTTGAAGACCCGCCGCCGCATGTTCAACTCGCGCCGCACTTGCAGCAGCGATACCGATGGCTGTGGTCTGGGCGATGAACTGTCGTCGTGTCGACATGCAATGTAGTCTCCTGGCTCACGCGTAGATCGCGGTTCCACATCAGAATTTAGAAGGTGTAATCTCTCCGGCGGAACCTAAAGGTCACGCTAACAACGAAGTAACTAGGCGTTGATTGCGCAGAGACTAACTTGCGAGTCCTTCAGATCTGGGCGCGGGTGAAATGCGTACGCGCAGAGGCCTGGCCAGATTGTCGCGATGAGCGCGATCCGCCACGGGCGAGAGCTGATCTCCGCGTCCGTGGCGATATCGATTGTGAAGTGGTGCACCCGCGCCGGTCAGGCGTTGCACAGCTTCGTTAGTTCAACGGAAGCTGTAGCGCGCATTCACTCCATAGGTTCGCGGCCGCATTCTCGGCGTCGTACCGTTGTAAAACGGATACCCGACCCCAACAGCACCGTTCTCATCGGTCAAATTCTGTCCTAGCAGATAGATTCCCCAGGATTGACCCTCTATACCCAGCCGCATGTCTACGGCAGTGGTGTCATCCGAAGGGATAGCGGTGTTGATGAGATCGATTGCATCCGAAGTGTACTGCGCACTGGCGAAGATAAATCCGGTCAACGCGCGGCTCACCGGCCAGCGATAAGTCGCAGTGGCCGATGCGCCTGTCTCGGGCACACCTCCTATACGATCGCCGCTACTAACGTTTATTCCGGAAACTGATTCTGTGTATTCTGCATTCAGGCGGCTCATCGACAGCCGAATATCCAGGCCATCGAGCGGACGCAGGACTGCAGCAAGTTCGATGCCCCGCGTGCGCGCAGTTCCTCCATTGAGGAGGGCCGACCAGAGACCCAAGCTTCGGTTGAGCTGTAGACTTTCCCAATCGTTGCGGAATACAGCGCCCTCCAGGCTCATTCGACCTTCGGCCAACTGTCCCTTAGCACCGATCTCGTAGCTCCAAAGGCTCTCGCTATCGATGCCCAAAGGCACCCTGATCCCCGCCAGCGTGGCCAGGATGAGCGAGCTCCCTCCCTGGATCTGTCCCGAGCGAAAGCCCTTAGCTACGTTGGTGTATAGCATCCAATTATCATTGACGTGGAATGCCACGTTGAAACGCGGATTGACGGTACGGAAACTGGAATCCACGTCAGTGGAAAAATCCGGGTTGACTGTGCGGACCAGCGCGAGCGTGGCATCATCAACAGGAGCGGCACGCGCTCTCTCGTCCTCGAAATAGCGCAGCCCCAACGTTAGATTAAGCTTGCTCCCAAGCATGGCCCATGTCCCCTCACCAAACACCGCCCAGGAACGACTGCCCAAAAAACCGCTATTATTCGGGACGCCGCCGTATACCGAACTAAAGGGACGATCCAGCTTGCGGTAGAATACACCGCCGGTCCAACGGAAAATTCCTTCATCGTCGGACGTCAATCGCAGCTCCTCGGACAAAGCTTTCGTAGTTTGTTGCGAGGAAAAAGGTAGGCCGAAAAAAACCGTCTCCGAATTCAGGCCAAACTTCAAGTAAGACGTCGCGCTTAGCAGATTGAACCCGCCGAAGTCATAGTTCACGGCGAGACTGGACGAGTCAAGCTGGAAGTCTCCCGTCGAGCGCGCAATAGGGCTGGTACCGTCATCCAAAGCATAGTTTGCATCGACCACGTCCTGCTCGGTTCTCCACGCGGAGAGCACCACGTCCAGATTGTCAGTCGGTGCCAGGCGCAGTTTTGCGCGATAGTTGTTGATGAGGCGGGTGTTCCGATTCTCCTCGCCGGTAAGGGGGCTATCAATCCAACCGCCGTAGTCTTCATGCGCCGCAACTAGTCGCAAGGCCGCAACGCCTTCCTTTATGGGAAGGTTCAACATTCCCTTGGCAATGTAACTCCCGTCGCCGCCGGTGGTGTTCATCCCAGTGAGATCGACGTCTCCCTGTAAGCTCTTTAGATCAGGATTGCGCGTCAGCACGCGTATGGTGCCACCAATTGAGCCGTCGCCATAAAGCGTGCCTTGTGGGCCACGAAGTACTTCCACCCGCTCCAAATCGTATGCACGCACATCGATGACACCGGTGTTGCCGAGGAACGAGAATGGCATCTCGTCGAGGTAGTAGCCGATGGGCGTATCACCTATTACGGCGGCGATGCCGCGTATCACAATAGTCTGCAAACCATTCTGATTATCGACAATGCCCACGCCGGGAACAGTCTTGAGAAAATCCGCTAGTTGTTCCGAACCTGCATCCTTCATCATCTCATTGGTGATAGCGGAAACCGACAGCGGCACATCGAGAATGCGCTCCTCGCGCTTCTGTGCGGTGACAATGATCTCGCTGACTGCTGAGCGGTCGTTATTCTCCTTGCCGTTAGCACCAGCCGCATGGGCCGCAGCCTCACTCTGCTGGGTAGTTTCCCCCGAGGAACCAGCCTGTGCCAATCGCAACTGTTCCGATGAGGCCGCCCCATTTAGAGACTGCGTGGAACTCACGGTCTCCACGGGCTCAAATTTTCCGATGCTGACCGCAGTTTCGCCGACGGCCCTAAACGAGAGACCAGAGCGGCGTAGCAATTGTTTCAAGGCATCCGAGATCGTCAGCAATCCGGTCGTACCTTCGCTGTGCATGTTGCGCAACTCGCTGCTGACACCAATCACTTGAACCTTGGACTGACGCGAGAATTCCACCAGCGCGGAGTCCAAATTTTGCGGTGGAATATGGAACTGCATTTCGTGACTGAGATCGGCCGCCAGGCACGGATGGAATGCCTCTATTGCCAGAACAATCGAACAAAGAACTCCACGCCATGGACCACGTATCTGCGCTGGACTAACGTTCATGATGCTCCCCGGTTTATGTTCCGCGAATGACGCCCTTGTATTTCATAAACCGAGTAGTGGCGTCGAAGCGGAACCGCGCACCTGCGGCGTTCGGTTCAGCAGCACGACTCAATTCGCCTGGGAATCATCCGCCGGCTCTGAGAACTTTCTCCACGACTTAGGGGAGAGCGCCAGCGCCGAGAATTCGGTTTTGGGTTTATCTAGCTTCTACCAGCCCTCGCACCGGAGATATCTGCACCTTACTTGTCCATGGCTACCACCGTGACGATCAAACGAGACTGCCTCGCAACGCAAATCGAGGCTATCCCGGCGGTTTCAGTCGACACGATATCCGTGCGATGATTCCTCACGATCCAAATGGTGGCTCAGAAGATAAATCAGATCTTTTGGGCTCGCGGCTTAGTAATACGGTGCGCTCGCCTTGCGTCATCACACGGACTGGGAAGGCACTGGCAAGTGCAGCGAGCCAGTCATCGATGGAGGAGATGTTGACTGTACCGGTGAATTCCAGTCGTGCCAGATGCGGATCATCGATTTCTATCCGGCGAGCCGAATAGCGGCTGATATCCGCTACAACCCCTGCAAGGGGCTCTGTGAAATATTCCAATCTGCCGGTGCGCCAAGCTAGCTCTCGCGCTGGATCAACAGTCTCGATCCGCGCAGAACGCTGTTTGATGGAGTATGCGACCATCGAGCCAGCACGAACGCGCCAAGTGTTACCATCGACCGCATCGGCACCGGCCTGCGCCGATACTTCCACAACCCCTTCCTGGACGGTCACGGTGACTTCATCGCTCTCCGAGCGCACGCTGAAGGCGGTGCCGAGCGCGGTAATGCTCACACCTTGCGCATGCACGACGAAGCGCTTGGCCTTATCAGGACGAACCTTGAAGTAGGCCTCTCCCTTAGTGAATGCGAGACCTCGCTGGTCCTCGCTGAAGTGCGTCGTTATCTTGGTCATGGGCGCCAAGGTCATATCAGACCCATCTGGCAGTACGGCGTTCTCAATAGATGCGTTGGCAACGTACCGACCCCCAGCGCTGAAGAAGCCACCCCGATCTAACACCCACCATACAGTTGCCGACGCAATTGCGACGGAGGCCGCAATGGACAGCTTGCGCCACGGCCGCGGGACTGAGCGGACTGTGTTGATGCCTGAAACTACGCGCGACCGTTCCATCTCCATCAGCGTCTCAAGGAGTTCCGAGGCCGTCGGCCCGATCCGGCCCAAAGTGCGCCACATCTGGCGTGCACGCTGAAACTCACGCAGATTTGCCGAGTCCGCGCACCAGTCAAGCCATCGTGCTAGCTCTTGGTCTGATACCTCCAGTTCCATTAGCCGCAGAAGCCAGTCGTTCGCCTGGTCGACCCGAGCTTGATATGCTGCATCGTGAACATCGATCATGATTTCAGCCGCTCCAACGCATCTTCTCGGGACATCCCGTCCAGCCGATACCGGCAGTAGCTGAGCGCACGATGCACGTGTTTGCGGACCATCCGATCCGTAATGCCCAGCCTTACGCCAACTTCCTCGTTGCTTAGATTGTGAAATCTTCGCAGTAAGAACGCTTGGCGGCACTTCGACGGCAACTCACGCAACGCTGCCAACACCGATGACAGCTCATCGGCTGCTATAGCACCGCTTTCGGCCGATTCGGTAACTTCAAGCTGACAAGGCTCGCGCAACTGGTCCAACCGATCGCGGGTAAGGCGCCGCCTGTGCCGATCCACTGCAATTCCTTTTGCGATCTTGAACAGGTTCCAGCGCAAGAAACTGGCGGTTACAGGCGCATCGAGTTGTAGTAACCGGACATATGCTTCTTGTGCCACCTCCTTGGCTTCTGCCTCGTCGCGCAGCCGCGCCGCCAAAAAGCTAACCAGCGTGGCATTGTGCTCGCGGAAAAGGCGCGAAATCTCCTCAGAGTGATCAGTGATGATCGGCTCCACTACGGCACGTGGCGTCCCATCTCGTGCATGTAACCAGTCATTGCTCATGGGGGCTCGCCCAAGCTCGAACGTCCATACCACTAAAGCCGAATGGCGTAGGTAAAGCGGAACCGGACTGTTCCAATATCCGCAGTGCAGCATCGCGGCTAGTCAGCCGAAATGAGCTGACGGCATGGGAAAGCCGCAAGCCGGAGATTGGAAGATATGAGAGCATATTCCAGGGACTTGGTCGTTCGGCAAGAGTAGAGATCCGGTGGCTGGAAGCAATCAGCTCAACCTGAAGGTCTGGCTAGACGCAGCAACGCCCGTCTACGCGCCTTCCTTGAAAAGGGCGATGACGTGATCGATGAACACCCGCACTTTGGGCAAAAGCTGGCGGCCGTTCGGCCACAGCAGCCAGGCCTCGCTAGCTCTGGAGTTGTCGACTTCGATGTGTGTGAGCGCAATGAGCTCGCCGCGGTCGAGTGCCGGCCGGGCAGCGTATAGCGGCAACGACGCTATACCCAGCCCTGCCATAGCCGCTGCCCGAACGGCGTCTGGCTCGCTGAAACAATGGTTTCCGGCACTGCGATATCACCCAAACCGGATGGGCGGAGCGTCCAGGGTTGAACGCGCCCGGTCGTTGACGTTGCCCCATTTTCTGTACGGTCTGCGGTTAGAGCGCTGCTGTCTCTGACGTCCGTTTCTCCTGACGCTGTTGTGCATATTCGCTCGGTGTCAGGTGCCCAAGCGAGCTATGGGGTCGGTGTGCATTGTAATCGATCCGCCAGGCTTCGATTTTCTCCCGTGCATCCTGGATCGATACGAACTGCAGGACGTTCAAACACTCATCGCGTAGCCGTCCATTGAACGACTCGATGTGCCCGTTTTCAGTAGGTTTTCCAGGATGGATGAAGTCGAGCTTCACGCCACGGCGGTAGGCCCATTCCTCGAGCGCCTTCGAGGTGAACTCGGTGCCGTGATCAACGGTGATCGAGATCGGCGTGCCGGCACGCTCGATGGCCTGATCAAGAGCCGCGACCACATCGCGGCCGCCGAACGAAAACCGAGGCTCAAGCAACGGAGTCTGCCGACTAAACTGATCGATGACGGTGAGCACGCGAAACGCTTTACCATCGAACAATTGATCATGGACAAAATCCATGCTCCAGCGCTCGTGCGTGCGTCTGGCTTGAGGAACCGCCCCGCGGTGCAAGCACATATGCTTGCGACGACGCACCCGCATGCGAATTTGCAGGCCTTCGTGCCGATACCAGCGATACACCCGCTTCCGGCTCACCGTCCAGCCCTCCCGGCGCAGCATGACGTGGATGCGCTGGTATCCAAAGCGAGGTCGCGCATGGGCAATCTCACGAATGCGCAATCGCAGTGCTGACTGATCGTGCGCCTGGCTCTTCGCATACCAGCCACCGTGCGAGAACTGCCCGAGCTCGATCGCCTTGCGCACGCTCACCGCGTAGCACTCGCGTATCCACTGCGCCAGCGCGCGTCGTCGCGCCGGCCTTAGAGCTTTTTTCGGACGACTTCTCCCAGGATGTGCTTGTCCAAGGTCAGCTCGGCTACCAGACGCTTCAGCCGTGCGTTCTCATCGCGCAGTTGGCGCATCTCGCGGATCTCCGTCATCCCGAGCTTGCCGTACTTCTTCTTCCACAAATAGAAACTCGCCTCGCTCACGCCGATCTGCCGGCACACTTCCGCCACCGGCGTGCCGCTTTCGGCTTGGCGCAGCGCGTAGGTGATCTGCTCGTCGGTAAATCGCTTGCCCTTCATGGTCCTCGTCTCCTCTGGTGGGGGACTTCAAAGACCAGCTTAGTCCAATCTCAAACTGCCCGGAATTCGGGGACAACGTCAGTTGACTCTCTATTTCTATTTTATCTCCTGCCCAAGCAGACCGTCCCGTCGCAACTCTTTTCGCTTGAGCATCGGATCCACACCGCGAGCGAGCAGTTCTCGCGCCAGTCGGTGACGCGATCGGGCACGGTCCTCGGAGACCTCCGGGAAGGTGCCGTACGAGACCACCTTGCGTCTGCCTTGGAAGCGGTATTGATACTGCCAGTACTGTCCGCCGTGAGTTCTGGTGCATTGGCGGCGGCGGTTCCTCGAACTCTGTGCCATGGTTGAGCGCCGTATCCCACATTGCCTTGAGTGACCGGACTTCCCGACTGCCCGGGGATGGCAGGGCGTACTGCCCTTTTCGAATGCGATGGGCCAACTCGATTCCGGCCAGCGTGACCTCAGCTGACTCGAACGTCTTAAGTCCCAACATCGATGCGCACCGCTGCTTGATGGCGCGATGATCCTGCTCAACCACGTTGTTGAGGTATCTTCGTTGCCTGACCTGCACCGACTGCCATCGGGCATCTTCTTGGCCAAGCATACGCAAGGCACGAAGGCTCGCATCACTCCCATCGATGTTGATTTTTTTCGGCCAGGGCACACTCGGCTGGGCTACGGCGTAGCGGAAGAAGGCGTCCGAAGCTTCCCAGGTCCGGTCACAGCAGAGCAACGATCCTACGGACTTACCGCTCTTGTCCACGGCACGGTAGAGATAGTGCCTGCCGCCCCGAACGTTAACGGCTGTCTCATCCATCCGCCAGGACGAGCCGGGTGCACGCGCAAAGCGCGCCCAACGACGCTCGTACTCGGGTACGTAGTGAAGCACCCAGCGCATAATTGTCGTATGGGAGACTGTTATATTCTGCTCAGCCATCATGGCTGAGAGGTTTCGATAGCTGAGCCGATAGGAGATGTACCAGCGAATACAGAGCTCAATCGTTTCCGCTGAATACCGGCGCCCGCGATAAATTGCGTCGCGTTCGATGCGCTGAGTCATGAGCGTGTCCTCTCAATAGGGGACACGAATACTAAGTAATTCCTTTAATGCACCAGAACCCAGTTCTATCGTCAGAACGATCCGCTGGTCAGTGATCGTTGACGATAGATTTAGGCAGGAAACTATTTTTGGATCAGGGAGTTAGAAATCGAATCACGATCATCGCCGATAGTCGGGACTGTCTGATTTTTTGTGTGTTGAGCCATACACTGCCCGCGAGGGCGAGGAGGTTGTATGGCGAAGAACGACACAGCAGGTTTTTCCAAAGAGCTGTTAGATCAATTGCTTGCAGGACGTGACC
>WBZO01001034.1_pt1 | contig 48296 bp, 43 predicted proteins | sample 5204261 | NCBI WGS metagenome assembly WBZO01 (sample SAMN12412400, study PRJNA552823) | activated sludge metagenome | isolation source: activated sludge from anammox sidestream of wastewater treatment plant... | place: USA: North Carolina | collected 2017-09
CCGGCGGTTGGTACTCCGGCCAAGCTGGGTGCGCTGACGGTTGGTACTCCGGTCAAGGTGGGTGCGCCTGCTGCACTGACGGTCGGGAACCCAACCGCACCGGCGCCTGCGCTCGCCCGCTGAGCATCGTCGGTAGCACCACGAGCGGTCAGGGCCTAGGCGACCACCAGATGATGGTCGCCTAGGCCCTGACCGCCTTTGTCCTGCGTGCGCAGAGAAATCCGACTCCGGGGGTTGGGCATCTAGCGGTGGTACGTCAGACTTGGCCCGTGGAATCCGTAGCCCTCTATCTCGTCCTTGCCGTCGTCATTCTCATCGTCGCCGTGGTGGCTGTCGTCGCTCTGGTGCGGGGTAGGGGAAAGCAGGCGCCACCTCGCATTGAGCCAGGGGGAGGCGCGGCACAGGGTGGTGACGGGGCAGGGGTCACTGCGCCACCGTCGCGGGGCGTCGAGCCGGACACCTCCGCAGCTGTGGAGGACGGTTCCGCAGTTATCACCCTTGAACGCCCGGAGGCCCCTGAGGGCCGTCTTACCCGCTTGCGGGCGCGGTTGGCGCGAAGCAACAAACTCGGCCAAGGCCTCCTCGCGCTCCTTTCGCGCAGTGACCTGACCGAGGACACGTGGGATGAGATTGAGGAGACCCTGCTGACCTCGGATCTTGGTGTTGGACCCACGACCGAGCTCATGAACGAGTTGCGGACCGAGGTCAAGGTGCAGGGGAACTCCGATCCAGTGAAGGTGAGGGAGTTCCTCCGCGAAGACCTGCTGGGCCTTGTGGACCCAGCGCTTGACCGGTCGCTGGCAACCCAACGCAATGCCGGACTCGATGTTCCAGCTGTTGTCATGGTGGTGGGTGTCAACGGGACGGGTAAGACCACGACAACTGGGAAGCTGGCGCGCCTGCTGGTCGCCGAAGACGAGGATGTTGTGATGGGTGCTGCAGACACCTTCCGCGCTGCAGCGGCCGAACAGTTGTCAACCTGGGGCGAGCGGGTGGGCGTTCCCGTGGTTCGCGGTCCGGAGGGTTCGGATCCCGCATCTGTCGCTTTCGAGGCGGTAACGGCTGGGATTGATGGCGACTGTGACTGCGTGCTCATCGACACCGCGGGTCGGTTGCACACGAAGGTCGGACTCATGGACGAACTTGGCAAGGTCAAGCGAGTCATCGAGAAGCAGGCCCCAGTCACCGAGGTGCTGCTGGTTCTCGACGCAACCACCGGTCAGAACGGGTTGGTGCAGGCGAAGGTCTTCGCCGACGTCGTCGATATCACCGGCGTGGTTCTGACGAAACTCGACGGAACGGCCAAGGGCGGAATCGTCGTTGCCGTACAGCGCGAACTCGGCGTTCCGGTCAAGTTGGTGGGGCTTGGAGAAGGGCCAGACGATCTGGCGCCGTTCGACCCTGAGGCGTTCGTTGACGCGATCCTGAACTAGCCCTGGAATCTCGTTGGCAACTGAGGGTAGGTCCGCTCGTAGTTGGCAACGAACATCTGCCACTCGCCGGCCTGAGCCGGGGTAGGTGCCGCGGGCGCGGGCGCCCCCATATTGGCTGGCGTGAAGTGGATGAAGTTGGACGGCCATCCTGGGTCACCCTTGGTGATGGCTCGAATATCCATTGGTCCAGCCGAGTAGTTGTCTTCGGCCACTGTGATCGACGTCGGCGTCACCTCGATGACAAACGCAACGTGACCCGATGAGCTCAGCCCACCGGCGCCGTTGTTCCACTGAGCGACAGATCCGACCGTTGGGACTTGGTCGACGGGAACGTGGTGTTTGCGGGCCTCGCGTGCCCAATCGCCACCGTTGTGCAGCCAGGTGATGTTCTTGGGCATACCCGCCTGGATGAGGCGGTACGCGACGTAGTTGGTGCAGTTGTGCCCGGACGCCATCGTCCAGTAGGACTTTTTGGCGACCTTGCCATAGCCGGTCGTATCGCACTTGAAACCGGCGCCGGTGCAAATCGTCGTAACGGCTGCCTGGGATGGCAGCGCGGTTCCGATGACCCCGCCAACGCCGAGTAGCCCAACGACCGCGATGCCACTCAGGGCACGTCGCTGCTTTCGACGATCTGTTTCGGTGCTGGTTGTGCCGTGCCGCTTCATGTATTCCTCCTGAACATGGGCAGATGTCAACCTGACAGTTGCAATGCTCGTTATTGGTGCCGCTGCAAAGGTGTGGTTCGGCGACGCACGGTCGGTCCAGATCGGTGGATTCTGTTGGGTGCGTCCGACCTCTTGTTGGTGGCCGTCGCAACGGCCAAGCGCCGTGAAGGCGAAGAGTTGATCCTCAGCATTCATCGCCGTGGCGTGTTCGTCGTGCTTAAGCGTTGCCCGGAATCCTCAAACGCATAACCGGCATGTGAGCGCACTCACCAGATTCGACGATGACACCACCCGAATGGGTGGAAAAACCTCTGGAAATCAAGAGCCTTCGTCACTGTCGGCAGCGGGGGGTGCCGGTCCGTCCTCAGCCTCGAAATCACTGTGTGATCGTCCGAGTGCAGCCTGTTCCGTCGCGAGGGATGGGATCAACGTGTAGCGCTTCCGGTAGATCGCGAGCAGTGAAAGGAGCATCGCCATGACCGGGATTGCCAAGACTGCACCGGCAACGCCAAACAGTCCGGCACCGAGCAGAACCGAACCGAAAGCCACCGCGGGGTGCACATCGACGGCCTTGGCGCTAATGCGTGGTTCGAACGTGAGGTTCTCGATCTGCTGGTACAAGATGCCCCAGGCGAGGGCAATCACGCCGATCCATGGGTTCGGGCTAAGCAAGCCGACCAACACCGGCAGGACGATGGCGATGTACGTACCGATCGTGGGCACGAACTGCGCAACCAACCCCGTCCAGATTCCAAGCGCCAGCCAACCCGGCATGCCTATGACGAGAAAGACGATCGCGGTGGTTGCGCCATTGAGTGCAGCGAGGATGACGCGAGCGGCAACGTATCCGCCAGTCTTCTGAGCAGTCACGTCCCAGACATTGATGAAGACATCTTGCAGCCGCGGGGAGAAGAGCGAAGCGAGCCACAACCGAAAGCGCGGCCCGTCCGCCGAAAGGTAGAAGGCGAATAGTCCGAAGGTGAACAGCCCGAAGATACCTCCGAGCACCGAGGTGATGATCCCGAAGATGCCACCGGCAAACTGCTGGGCGTAGCTGGTGACCTTCGCCGGCGTGATGTTCAGCTTCTCCAGGATCTCCTGGGATGAGTAGTTCTGACCAAACTTGTCGTTGACCCACGCGAGTGCGTTGTTGACCAGGTCAGGCAATGCGGAAATGAGCTGGCTGATTTGGTCGATAAACAGGCGACCAAACACGATGAGGAAGATGATGAAGAAGACCGCGACGGCAAGCATCACGATGATTGTCGCGAAGCCTCGCTTCATGTGCTTCGCCAGTCGTTTGACCGCCGGTTCCATCGCGATGGAAGCGAACCAGGCCATGAGTACGGTGAAGATGACGGAGCCGCCGTCTTCAAGGACGAATCTGAGTAGGAGCGTGATGACGAGCAGGCCGATGACGACCCAGCCAACCCGCCAGATGTTCTTGGGCTGCAGCCGGATCTCGCGGATATCGATGACCTCTGGGGATGTCGGCACCTCAGTCGGACTTCCCGTCGCCTCTGCCATGTGACTCCCAGCCTTCGATTCCGCAGCGCCAAGCCGATCGCTGCGAGGTCTGCAGCCATCGGGTATTGCGGTCATTCTGGCGGCAGAGTGCCCAGATACGAAGAACCCACTGTCGGCGAGTTGGTACGTCGCCGACAGCGGGTTCTGTCGAATCGAGTGCTTGCTAGGCAGGAATGCTGGCGACTCCCGGAGCGAGGAAGCGCTTACCGTTGACGCGTTCGGAAACACCGGTGCGATCGAGGTACGGGGTAATGCCGCCGAGATGGAACGGCCAATTCGCGCCCATGATCATGCACAAGTCGATGTCCTGCGCTTCGGAAACGACACCCTCGTCGAGCATGAGCTGAATCTCCTCGGCCAGCGCTTCAAGCGCGCGGTCGCGAACCTGCTCAGAGCTCAGCGGCTTGTCCCCTTGAACGAAAAGTTCGGCAACCTCGGGGTCGATGTGCTGTGTGCCACCGTCCCACGACCAAATGGCCGTCTTCTTGGCCTCGACCAATCGTTTGAGGTTTTCCGACACATAGAAGCGATCTGGGAATACTTCTTTCATGGTTTCCGAGACATGGAACGCCACCGCTGGGCCAACGAGTGACATCAGCACAAATGGCGTCATGGGCAGTCCGAGCGGGTCGAGCGCATTGTCTGCGACCTCAAAGGACGTTCCTTCGTCGACGGACTTCGTAACTTCGCCCATGAAGCGGGTCAGTAGGCGGTTCACGACGAATGCCGGAGCGTCCTTGACGAGCACGCAGGTCTTCTTCAGAGACTTGCCAACCACGAATGCTGTTGCCAGGGTCGCGTCGTCGGTCTTCTCTGCACGCACGATCTCCAGTAGGGGCAGGATCGCGACGGGGTTGAAGAAGTGGAAGCCAACAACGCGCTCCGGATTCTTCAACTTTGAAGCCATCTCCGTGACGGACAGCGAAGAGGTATTGGTCGCGAGGATGCACTCGGGGGAGACGACTGCTTCCACCTCGGCAAACACCTGCTGTTTGACCTTCATGTCCTCGAACACCGCTTCGATGACGAAGTCAGCATCGGCGAACGCGTTCTTGGTGACAGATCCAGTGATGAGACCCTTGAGCCGGTTCGCCTTGTCTCCGTTCACGCGACCCTTTTCTGCCAACTTGTCGATCTCGCCGTGTGCATACGCAACACCCTTGTCGACCCGTTCCTGATCGAGGTCCGTCATTACGACTGGGACCTGCAGGCTGCGCGCGAACAGCATTGCCATCTGGCTGGCCATCAGGCCCGCTCCAACGACGCCGACTTTGGTGACCTTGCGGGCCAGCGACTTGTCGGGGACGCCCACCGGACGCTTCGCGCGCTTCTGTACGAGATCGAAGGAGTACAGCCCAGCCCGGAGTTCCTCACTCATCACGAGGTCAGCGAGGGCTTCATCCTCGGCTGCGTAGCAGTCCGCCTTCGTTCCCGTCTTCGCGAGCTCGATGAGGTCCAGGGCGCGCAGTGGGGCAGGGGCGGCAGAACCGACCTTGCTCGCTACGAACGCGCGACCCTTGGTCACCGCGGCATCCCACGCCTCACCGCGATCGATCGCGGCGCGGTCCACAGTCAGGTTTCCGTTGAGTACTCCTGCCGCCCAATACAGCGACTGCTCGAGGAAGTCTGCGGGCTCGAACATCACATCGGCGATTCCGAGATCGAGCACCTGCTTCGGCTTGAGCATGCGGTTCTGGCTGAGGGCATTCTCGATAATGACCGTGACGGCCTTGTCGGCACCGATGAGGTTCGGCAGCAAATATGTGCCGCCCCATCCCGGAACCAACCCGAGGAAGCACTCGGGCAGCGCAATCGCGGCGGCACCGGCAGACACACTGCGGTACGTGCAGTGCAGGGCGATCTCGAGTCCGCCGCCCATTGCTGCGCCGTTGATGAACGCGAACGTGGGAACGCTCAGCTCACTGAAACGATTGAAGACACGGTGGCCTTCCTTGCCAAGTTCCAGAGCCTGCGAGCGCTCCTTCGCCTGCGGAACGGCCGTGAGGTCGGCACCCACGGCGAAGATGAACGGCTTGCCCGTCAGGCACACCGCTGCTAGGTCGGTCCGTGCTGAGACCTCGTCAAGCGCTTCATCGATGGACTTCAGTCCGCCTGGTCCAAAGGAGTTCGGCTTCGTGTGATCGAAGCCGTTGTCCAACGTGATCATGGCGGCAGTGCCTGCCCCGAAAGGCAGGTCTAGGTATCGAACGATCGCCTTGGTGACAACCTCGTCGGCGACAACTGGTGTTTCAGACATTGTGTGGTTGCTCCCTTAGCCCTGGTAGTTGGGGTTTTCCCAAATGGCCGTTGCGCCTTGGCCTAGACCCACGCACATCGAGGTCAAGCCATAGCGAACGTTGGGGTTGTCTTCAAAGTCGCGTGCCAAGTAAGTCAGCAGGCGAACGCCGGACGAGGCCAGCGGGTGTCCAATAGCGATCGAACCACCCATCGGGTTGACGCGAGCGTCATTGTCGGCAATGCCGTAGTGGTCAAGCAGTGCGAGAACCTGAACCGCAAAGGCCTCATTGAGCTCGAAGAGCCCGATGTCATCGATTGACAGTCCGGCCTTGGCGAGCGCCTTCTGGGTGGCGGGCACGGGTCCAACGCCCATCACGGCTGGGTCAACGCCAACGAAGGCGTACGACACCATGCGCAGCTTCTTGGTCAGACCGAGTTCGTCAGCGGTCTCCTCAGCAGCGAAGACGGCCGCGGTTGCGCCGTCGTTGAGGCCGGAAGAGTTACCTGCCGTCACGCGTCCATGTGGGCGGAACGGCGTCTTGAGCTCAGCGAGGCCTTCCAGCGTGGTCTCTGGACGTGGACCTTCGTCGGCAGTGGCGAGCCCCCAGCCCTTTTCGGCAGTGCGCACAGCCACCGGCACGAGGTCGGGTTGGATCTTGCCGTCGGCGTAGGCCTTCGCTGTCTTCTGCTGGGACGCCAGCGCAAAGGCGTCTGCGCGCTCCTTGGTCAACTGCGGGAACCGGTCGTGAAGGTTCTCCGCAGTCATGCCCATTTGCAGCGCTTCTGGGTTGACGAGCTTCTCGGAGATGAAGCGTGGGTTGGGATCGACGCCCTCACCCATCGGGTGGCGACCCATGTGCTCAACGCCACCGGCGATCGCGATGTCGTACGCACCAACGCCGATGCCGGATGAGACCACCGAGGCAGCCGTGAGTGCGCCAGCGCACATGCGGTCAATCGAGAAGCCGGGGGTGGTCTCTGGCAAGCCTGCCAGCAGGGCAGCGGTGCGACCAAGGGTCAGACCCTGGTCCCCGATCTGGGTCGTCGCGGCGATGGCGACTTCCTCAATGCGGTCCTTGGGAAGGTTCGGGTTGCGTCGCAACAGTTCGCGGATCACCTTGACGACGAGGTCGTCGGCTCGGGTTTCGGCAAAGACACCTTTGGCCCCTGCCCGCCCGAACGGGGTACGCGCGCCATCAACCATGACAACGCTTCTGCCGGAGAACGACATGGTTCCTCCTGTATGGGTTCGTGTCGCAAAGTGCGTTGGCCCATCGGTTGCGGCGTAACCACACCTGCGTCCGCTGACTGGCGGTGGACTTATGTTACTCGCGGGTAACTGGCGGTTTTCGAGTCCCCCCGCACTTCAGTCAGTGAAGATTCAACTAGATAGCGGTAATTCGGGTCCGAGACTCAAGTACCTCGGTGCCGCAGGACATCTCGTACGCACCTTGTGCGAGGTCCGCGGACATCGTCTTGGTGTCGTTTGGGCGCAGCACGCGGATCCGGGCAATGCGTTTGCGGAAAGCACCATCCTGAGGTGCGAAGAGGTTTACGGAGATCGGGATATCTGCCGTGGACGTTGCCGAAACGGTGATTTGCCCGGCGTTGACAATCATCGGCTGCACATTGCAGTTCTTAGGGTTGGCGAGCACCTTGACGACTTGAGGTGACGCGGGTGTGGAGGGGCTCGGGGTGCTGGTACTCGAACTGGTTCCCTGCGAACCGCACGCCGCGACGGTAGTCGTCAGTGATACGACGAGGATCGCGATTCCAGTTGCCTGACCACGACGTCCCACTATTTCTCCTCACTCGCGAGAGCCTCAGTGAGGCCGACGCACGTGAGATCAACTTGCCATTTGCGGGCGCCGTGTGCGGCGAGGAAAGCAGCGACGGCTGATTCGTCTGCGGGCTCCGGCGGGTCCCAGCACAGTTTCCGGGCGATTTCAGGCGTCAACAGATTTTCAGTCGGCATCCCCAAGTCTTCAGCAGTCGAGGTTAGAAAGGAGCGCGCGGCCGTCAAGCGCACGGCGGCCGCTGGCGCCCGGTCGGGCCAGGACCGCGGGGGCGGTGGCCCGGTGCTCGCAGCGGCAGCAGCCGGAAGATCAGCGGTCGGGGTCGCATTGGCAGCGCTAACGGCGTCCCACCAGTATTCGATTCTTCGGCGGGTGCCCCGGCCGGAGAACTGTGGCAGTTCCGCGAGTTGTTGGCGCGATGTCGGCTTTGCAGTTGCCGCGGCCGCAATTGCACTGTCCGGCAAGACACGACCGGGGGCAATGTCGCGATCTGCTGCCATCGCATCGCGGGCCTCCCACAAGCTGCGAGCGATCTCCAGACCCCGAGCCGACCGCACCTTGTGGATGCCGGAGGTTCTGCGCCAGGGGTCGGTCCGCGGTGTTCGCGCGGGGAGGGTGCGCAGGTATTCGAACTCCTCAAGCGCCCAAACCAGTCGCCCGGTTTCCTCCAAGTCGGCAGCCAGGATCGCTCGCAACTCAATGAGGAGCTCAACGTCGAGGGTCGCGTATCGAAGCCACGCTTCCGGTAGGGGTCGAGTCGACCAGTCAGCGGCAGAGTGCTCCTTGGCTAGCGAAACACCCAGTTCGCTTTCCGCCAACGCGGCTAGTCCCACCTTGGGGCGCCCGAGGATCCTTGCGGCCATTTCCGTGTCAAAGAGCCGCCCCGGCACCATCTTGAGTTCCGCCAAGCAGGGCAGATCCTGAGACGCGGCATGCAGGATCCACTCTTCGTCGGCGATGACCTCGGCCAATGGTGCCAAGTCGGCGAACTCGACGGGGTCGATGAGATGGGAACCGCTTCCGGTGCGACGAAGTTGGACAAGGTACGCGCTGTGGCTGTACCGGTAGCCGCCAGCGCGCTCCGCATCGATCGCGATCGGTCCGCTCCCGGCGGCGATCGCATTGATCGTTTCGCGCAGGGCGTTGGGCTCGGTAACGACTTGGGGGACACCTTCTGCTGGATGGGTCAGGGCAGCCAGGTCGCCGGATGTGGGTTCCTCGCTGACTGTCACGGCGCTAACCGTATCTAGTGACTGGGAGGCTCAGCGCAGGCGCGGCGGGTTGACCGGCACGTTCACGTGTGACCTGGCCGCAGCTAGCGGACGAGTCCTGATCGCATAGCCAGGGCGACCATTTCGGCGCGGTCACCAGTGCCGAGCTTGCGTGCAATGCGTGCGAGATGGCTCTTCACGGTCAGCGCGGACAGTCCGAGTTCATCACCAATGCCCTTGTTGGAGCGGCCTTCGGCGACTGCTTGAAGTACTTCGATTTCGCGAGTTGACAGCTCGTCGGGGGTGGAGCGACCGCGGCCGCGCTGCAGCGGGATCACCGTGCGTGGCGCAGAGTGCGATCCGAGTCTGGGGGAAACCACGAACCCGCGGACGCCACCGCCGAGCGCTGCTCTTACGGCATAGGCATCGTCGCGCCCGGTGAGGAGCACCACCCGGCGCCAGTGCATGGCCCGTAGCTCGCTCACCATCGGCAGGATTGGCCCCTCTCCGGTCGTGCCGTCAATGATGCAAAGATCATGCGGTCCGTCGATGTTTGCCTTAGAGAGGGCGTCGGACTTGCTGTCAGCTTCAATCACATTGCGAGCGCCGTACTGGCGCAGGCGGTGGGCAAGTGCTCCGCGGCGGACCGAGTCCGAAGAAACGAGCAAGGCTGTGAAGCGCGTGCGGGCTGCCGCGATTGGGGTTGTCGCGTTCGTTCGGTCAACTAATGCCACCACGTCTGCCTCCTCGCGCACCGCGCCGCTCATGAGGACACGGCGGCACTGACCCTTCGTCGGTGCCTTTTGGGGTATCGGCCAGGTGAGCGTTTTCCTTGATGGCCGTGAGGTGTCAAACCGGGTGGCCAGGTGGGTGTTTCGGCATCGGCCGAACGGCCAGGTGTCAGGTCACCGGAAGCGACAAATCGGTGATCTGTCACTCGATCAGGTGATCAGGCTGGGCGTAGCGCCCTCAAGTTGCTTGCTAGTGCCGCCGAATCAAATTGGCCACCCCGTCTGCCGACGGGATGAGTCCGCAGGCAGAGGCTGTCAACAATGCCCAGGCACGCGCGTGCGGAATGAGTTCGGCGGGGCTTGTGGGGGTCCACGACGCGCGAACTTGCAGCCGACCTTCAGGTTCGCGTGATTCCATTACTCCGAATGACCGGGAGAACACCTGGGTAACGGTGCCGCCGAGGGCGTCGGCCTTGGCATCGCTGTCATTGAGCGCCTCGTTCAGCCACGCCCAGCCAACTTCCGGCAGAACCGGGTCGGCCGCGACCTCGAGGTCGACATCGGCGTCGATGTAAGCGATGACGCGAGTCGTGCCTTCCCAGGTCGGCTGCCCGGCAGGGTCATGCAGGATGACGAGTCGACCAGAGCCGACAAGATCTTCGCCAACTTCCACATCGACCGTCTGGGCGTATCCGAAGGGGGCGAGTCGAGCAGGGGCCGGAGCCTCCCGGACAGTGAATTCCGCGCGGTATTGGAGTCTTCGCAGCGACTCCAGGCTCGCCGCGAAGTCAGCGGGCGGGGTTGGTCGAGAGTCCGAAGAGGCCACCTGCCCACCCTAGATCGCATTGGGCGGCAACTGCGAGGTTTGGCAGGGCGTGGTGTTCGACTCACATGTCGCGGTCTGGGACGATCAACCGGTGACATCCGATATTTCACCCCTGACTACTGATGGGCACAGCAGTTCCGGCGAGCACGGCAGACCGGCTCTGCCTGCAAGTCATCCACTCAGTGACGGCCGGACGTCTGACTCAGCGCTGATTTTGGCTGCTGAAGGCCGCCCAGTTCCGCACACCCCGGTGTGGTTCATGCGTCAGGCCGGGCGCTCACTGCCGGAGTACCGCGCCCTGCGCGAAGGTCACACGATGCTTGAGACCTGTTTCAATCCCGACCTGACGGTCGAGATAACCCTGCAGCCAGTGCGGCGCCACGGTGTCGATGCGGCTATCTTCTTTTCCGACATTGTTGTGCCGATCAAGGCGATCGGTATTGATGTTGAAATCGCGCCCGGCGTTGGTCCGGTTATCGCCGAACCATTCCGGACGTCGAAAGATGTTGACCGGCTACGAAATCTCGAACCCGATGACGTGGCGCCAGTGATTGCGGCGGTTGCGGCACTCGCGAGCGAACTGGGATCAACTCCGTTGATCGGTTTCGTCGGTGCTCCATTTACCGTCGCCTCGTACTTGGTGGAGGGGCGCCCAAGCAGGGATCACGTGCACACCAAGGCGCTGATGCTCTCGGATCCCACTACCTGGAATCGGTTGCTCGATCGGATCGCAAGCATTTGCGGTGACTTCCTGAGCATGCAGGTGCAGGCGGGTGCGTCAGCAGTGCAGCTCTTTGACTCGTGGGCAGGCGCGTTGAGTGCCCGCGACTACGAGCGGTCGGTGCTGCCGCATTCGCGCAAGGTGTTTGATGCGGTCGCTCAGTACGAGACTCCGCGTATTCACTTCGGTGTGGGGACATCCGAACTTCTGGCACTCATGCAAAGTGCCGGAGCGAACGTGATGGGGGTGGACTTCAGGCTGCCGCTTTCAACGGCGATCAAGAGGTTGAACCATCCGACCCCGCTGCAGGGCAACCTGGACCCAGCGGCCCTGTTCGCCGATTGGCATGCGGTGTCCGAAAGTGTGTTGCGGGTGCTGGGGGATGCGCAGGGTCTGCCTGGTCACATCTTCAATCTCGGGCATGGGGTGCCTCCCGACACTGACCCTGACGTCCTGACCAGGGTGGTTGATCTCGTTCATCGCGAGACCGCGCGATAGCCACTCACGACACCTATGAGCGAACAGAAACCCGCGGCGCTTTGCGAGCGATTCCCGAAGGTTCCGGCTGAACAACTCCTCGCCGGATTTGCACCGCCGCCACACTTCGCCAAGGTTCGGTTCAGTACGTACGTGCCGGACCCAGGCGCGCCCAGTCAAGCTGTCGCGTTGACGGAACTCGAGGAATTCGCGGCCTCGTTGAATGAGGGTGCGAAGGGTAAAGGCAGAAGGCTGCGCCGCTCATCTCGGCGACGCTCAGCGCCCGCCGCGAAGCAGGGCATCTACCTCGACGGTGGATTCGGGGTCGGCAAAACCCACCTGTTGGCATCGCTGTGGTTTGCCACGGACCCCACTGGGCGCAGGGCATATGGCACGTTTGTTGAATACACCAATCTGGTGGGTGCCCTGGGTTTTGAGCAAACCGTGGAAGCGCTGCGGGGATATGCCTTGGTCTGCATTGACGAGTTTGAACTCGATGACCCCGGCGACACTGTCTTGATGTCCACCTTGCTGTCGCGGCTGGTAGATGACGGAGTGCGGCTCGCGGCCACGTCAAACACGCTGCCCGACAAACTCGGTGAAGGCCGCTTCGCAGCCGACGACTTCCTTCGGGAGATTCAAGGGTTGGCGGCGAACTTCGAGGTCCTTCGCATTGATGGGGATGACTACCGCCACCGCGGACTACCCAAGGCGCCACCGCCTCTGGCGGTGTCCCAGGTCAAAGCTCGTGCTCGGGCCAATCGGCATGCGTCGCTGGACGACTTCCCCGAGCTCTTGAAGCATCTGGCAGACGTTCACCCATCGAGGTACGGTGCGATGCTCGACGGCCTGACCACGGTTTGCCTGACCGACGTCAAGGAACTCAGCGATCAGGCGGACGCGCTGCGGCTCGTAGTTCTCGTCGATCGAATGTATGACCGCGACATTGAGCTGGTGGCCAGTGGCACACCGGTGGATTCGCTGTTCCCAGCGGACATGCTCGCGGGTGGATATCGAAAGAAGTACCGCCGAGCGATCTCCCGGCTCGCGGCGCTCGCGGTGGCCGAGTAGGTCCGCGCGAACTCTGACGACGGGCTTTCCGGTGTTAGTGCGGCGCGGCTCGTTCGATGAGGGCGTCAACGTCGATCGCGTTGTCGAACGCACCAAAGGTTCGGGGTGCTCCACCGGCCCCGAGTCGGGTGGAAACGAAGGCATCGGCGACGGGGTTGGGTGCGTGACGCATCAAGATCGAACCTTGCAGCAGCAGAGCCATCCGTTCGGCGAGGCGGCGCGCTTGAGCCTCAAGTTCGGCCGGATCTCGCGCGAGTTGGTCGAGGACGTCTGTGACGGCGTTGTCGAAGTTCGCGTCGCTACCCCGGACCGATCCGACTTCGGCAAGCCACGCGTCCAAGCTGGCCGGCTCTTTGCCAAGGGCGCGCAACAAGTCGAGTGCGTTGACGTTGCCGGAACCTTCCCAGATCGAGTTCAGTGGCGCCTCTCGGTAGAGGCGGGGGAGTCCGGTCTCCTCGACGTACCCGGGACCGCCCAGACACTCCATTGCCTCGGCGACGGTGAAGGGCGTTCGCTTGCACACGAAGTACTTGCTCATTGGCAGGCTGATGCGACGTAGCGCGGCTTCCTGTTCGGCGTCGCCAGTTGGGGATGCACCAACTGCGTGGTCGGTGGCGGCTGCCAGCCGCATGGACAACCACGTTGCCGCCTCGGCCTCGATCGCCAGGTCGGCAAGCACCTGACGCATGAGTGGTTGATCGATGAGTCGCTTTCCAAAAGCGGCACGGTGTTCGGCGTGCCAGATTGCCTCGGACAATGCCTTGCGCATGAGGGCAGTGGAGCCCAGGACGCAGTCCAACCGCGTTGCTGAGACCATCTCGACGATCGTCTTGACGCCGCGGCCCTCATCGCCGAGGCGCTGCGCCCAGGTGTTCGAGAACTCGATTTCGCTGGAAGCGTTGGATCGGTTGCCGAGCTTCTCCTTGAGGCGCTGAATCCGGAAGACGTTGCGGGTGCCATCAGCGAGAACTCGCGGCACCACAAAGCACGTCAAGCCACCTTCGGTTTGTCCGAGCACGAGGAAGAGGTCGCTCATCGGTGCAGAACAGAACCACTTGTGACCGTCGAGGGTGTACGCGCCGGGCTCACCAGGGATTGGGGTGGCGGTCGTTGTGTTGGTGCGTACGTCCGAGCCACCCTGCTTCTCCGTCATTGACATGCCCGCAATCAGACCGGCTTTCGACCCGGGCGGGCGCAAACCGAAGTCGTACGTTGAGGACGTCAGGCTGGGTACCCACTGCTGCGCGACTGCGGGATCCACATTGAGCGCTGGAACTGCCGCATAGGTCATCGAAATCGGGCAGCCGTGCCCCGCTTCGGATTGATACCAGGCAATGAACCCCGCGGCACGTACGACGTGAGCGGCCGGATCGTCGCTCGCCCACGGCGCTGCGTGAAGCCCGGCTGACACCGCCTCATTCATCAACGAGTGCCAAGCGGGGTGGAAGTCGACCTCGTCGACCCGTCGGCCGTAGCGATCGTGGGCGCGCAGCACTGGTGTGTAGGTATCCGCCTCAACCGCCCATCGCTGAACGTGTTCGCTGCTGGCCAGCTTCCCAAGTTTGGACAGGCGTGAAGTCGCCGCCTCAGCGCCGAATGTGGATGCCGCCTCGACCAACGCGGTGTCGGCAGTGAACACGTCGTAGTCGACCAAGGGCGGCGGCTGGTTGAGCACCTCGTGCGTGTCGATCGGAGCGGGTCGAAAGACCGTGCCCTCACTGGGTTGGCTTGAGCTGCGTTCAGACGACGGCATGGCACTACCGTAGGCATCGTGTCGGCTGATGAACAGCACAGACCCGCAAGCAGGGTCGACCGCTGGTTGGACCGCGGCACTGAGATTGTCGGCGGGGTGGTCGCTCGGATCCCCAAATCCGTCACTGAGTTCACACTCAAGCTCTGGGCACTGCTGGTGGGGCGAAGAATTGCGGGCCTGGCATCCGAGGCCGCATTCTGGGTGATCTTCTCGCTGCCCTGGCTGATGCTGGCTTTTGTGAGCGGCCTTGGCGTAACCGCCAAGTACCTCGGCGACGACGCAGTGACTGCGGTCAAGGAGTCGATCCAGAACGTCATCACTAGCGTATTGACTCCGGAGGCCGCCGCACAGTTCGCGCTTCCGGTGCTCAACGAGGTTTTCAACGAGACGCGCCCGGATCTGGGGCTCATCGGTTTGGTGATCGCCTTGTGGGCTGGTTCGCGGGCAGTCATGACATACGTGCAATCAATCATGCTGATCAATGGCGAATTCGTGGAGCGCAGCTATCTGCGGCGTCGCGGGCTGTCCCTGATTCTGTACGCGGTAGCCGCGATTCTGTCAGTCTCACTGTTGCCCATCCTGTTAGTCGGTCCGAAGAAGATGGGCGAGTGGCTGCACCTTTCGGAGGTCGGCATCACCATCGGCTACGTCGTGGTTGTCCTCCTTGCGTCAATGACGATGCTCCTGGTTCTGCTCCACTACTCAACGGTCAAGAAGAAGTCCGTGTGGTCGGCTTGGCCCGGAGCCTTGGTTGCTCTCGTGGCGGGCTTTGTGGCAGGGCTGGTCGTGACGCTTTACGTTCGCAATTTGTTCAATGAGTCGTCGGTGTACGGAGTGCTTGCGACACCCGTCGCACTCATGATCTACGCCTACGTCCTGAGTTTCACAGTGCTTTTTGGTGCGGCCGTCAATGCTGTACTCAGTGATCGTGAAATCTTCGCGCCAGACAACAATCCGAATCTGCACTTTCGGCGATCGCGGAAACTCGTTGAGCAGCTGAACGCCAATTCGCAACCGCAGGGGAATACTGATCCTTCGTAATGTCGCTCGCCCGTGCAATGGTGGACGCAATGTCACGCGAACAGCTTGAGCGCACCGGTGCGCTTCCTCCAATGGGTGACGATGACACCGGCTGCACCGTGCTGCACGTCGACATGGACGCATTCTTTGCCGCGGTCGAGCTGCGCGATCGGCCCGAACTGCGGGGCCTTCCGGTCATAGTCGGACGTCCTAACGGTAGGGGAGTCGTGGTTTCGGCGACCTATGAGGCGAGGGCTGCCGGGGTGCATTCGGCGATGCCGATGGGACGGGCGATGCGGGCGTGTCCAAGCGCCACGATCATCGAGCCCTCTGGGGGGAAGTACTCGCGGGCCAGTAGTGAGGTCATGGCGATCTTGCACGACGTGAGTTCCAGGGTTGACGAAGTGTCGATCGACGAAGCGTTCCTGGAGGTTTCAGGTGCCCGCCGCACTTTGGGATCACCGTCAACAATTGCTGAACACATCCGTACTCGCCTGAGGGAGGAGTTGGACCTGCCCAGCTCGGTTGGCGTAGCCACGGTGACTATGGTGGCGAAGATCGCCTCCACCCTGGCCAAACCCGATGGCGTTTTGGTCGTACCCTCCGCCGACACGGTGCGCTTCCTGCACTCACTACCGGTCGGGCGGCTTTGGGGAGTCGGTGCCAAGACCGTCACTGCGCTTGGGGCGATCGGCGTCTATTCCGTGGCCGAGTTAGCGGCACTACCGCCGACCCGACTCGCCCACGCCGTCGGAAAGGCGAACGCCGCGAAGCTGATGGCGCTCGCGGCGGGTCAAGAGGTAAGGCCAGTGGCGGGCCGAGCGGCTGAGAAGTCCATCGGCTCGGAGCGCACTTTTGACGTCGACGTGACCGAAATTGAGGTGCTCGCGCGGACTCTGCGATCGGAATGCGAGACGGTCGCGCGTCGCCTGCGCAAGGGGCGGATGACGGCGACGACGGTCACCGTCAAGATCCGATTCGAGGACTTCCGCACCATCGATCGGTCGCACACGCTGGGCGCGGCCAGCGATTCGGCGGCTTCGATCTTTCACGTTGCTCGCGAATTGCTGGCCAGCTCACGGCCGGAGGATGCGCCAGTCCGTCTCATTGGGGTGAGGTGCGCAGGGCTGGCAGATGTGTTGGAGACCGGGCATCAGTTGAGCTTCGATCAGGGTGCGGAAGCGAGGGCAATTGCCGAGGAAGCGGTGGATCAGGTCGTGGCGAAGTTCGGACCAGATGCCGTCCGGCGGGCCAGTTTGATCAGGGGTAATCAGGAATTTTCGTAGCTCAAAGTCACTTGTGGGTTTTCAGGGTGACTCCAGATGCCTATGCTGGTCTCAGGTCGGTATCGTTAGTCGCGTACCGATGTACGCCCAGAACCGATTGACCCAGATGGCGCGGCTCATACCGCGACCGAAGCGAGGGGGTGAGAGCCAGTGCCACTGTCTGAGCACGAGCAGCGACTGCTAGAGCAGATGGAGCGCGCGCTGCACGAGGAAGACCCGAAGCTCGCTTCCACCCTTCGGCATGGCTCCAACTACACGGTAAACGGCCGCCAGGTGCTGCTTGGCAGCATCGGTGTACTACTTGGCCTCTGTGGACTACTCGGTGGCGTGATTACCTCGCTCGTCGTGCTTGGGGTTTTCGGGTTCCTGCTGATGCTCGGTGGCGTGCTCTTGATTGGGTCTGCGTTCCGCAGCCCGAAGAAGGGTGCTGAGGCTGGCACGGCGGGTGTCGAATCAGGCAGCGCTGGCAAGCGCGCAAAGGCCACGAAGAGCTCCGATGGCTTCATGTCACGGGTTGAAGAACGTTGGCGCAAGCGTCGCGAGGGCGAGGGGATCTAGCCCTGCCCACCATTGAACTGGCCGACAAACTCCCCGGGCCAGTTGCCTACGTCCTTGCCGGCGGTGCATCGTATGGGGCTGTCCAAGTTGGTCAATTGCGGGCGCTCGCGAAGACTGACCTAAGCCCCGACATGGTGATCGGCACATCCGTTGGCGCTCTCAACGGAACAATCGTCGCTGAAGACCCGACCACAGCGGCGGATCGACTGGCCGCACTCTGGTCAACAGTCACCAGGGAAGAAGTCTTCGGAAAGACGCTGCCCACCGCTTACCGTCTGGCATCGCGTCAGTCGTCGGCAATCGACAACAAGGCGCTGCAGTCCTTCATTGAGAGCGCAACAGCCTGCCGGGACTTCAATGAACTGAAGGTCCCACATACTGCGATAACCACCGACTTCGACACCGGGGAGGTTGTGGCCCTGCGAGAGGGCGAGCTGATCTCCGCGGTGATGGCGAGCGCGGCAATACCCGCAGTCTTCCCCGTCATCGTGCGAGGCGGTCGACGCCTCGTGGATGGCGGGGTAGTCGCGAACGTACCGATAGGGGTCGCCGCCGCTCAGGGCGCACAGACGATCGTCGTTTTGGATTGCGGTTTCACTGTTATTGCACCGCAGAAGGAAGAAACGCTGCGCGCCAATCTCATGCGGATGGCAGCCATCATGGCCTCCCAGCAGGTGCGCCGAGACCTGGAGAAGGTCCGCGACCGCACTGTCCTCTATCTGCCGGGACCGTGGCCGATCGGGAGTCGACCGGATGACTTCCGGCGCAGCCAGGAGTTGGCAAGTGCGGCGTACGAGTTGTCTACGGAATGGCTTACCGAACTTCGAATCGAGGGCCCGGGTCGCTATGGGAAGGCGCCGTCAGACTTCCTTGCGAAGCAGGGGTAGCGGGTTTGTCGACCCCCATGGGGAACTTGCCAGTGGTCGTGGGCGAGGATTTGAGCGGTTAGCAGCACTTCTGGTGTTGGGTTATTGACGTCCGCAGGCATTTCAACCGCGAAAGGCGAATCCGTGACAGTACATCCCGCTCAGCTTGGCCGCTTCTTTGAGGATTTTGAGGTTGGAGACGTCTACCAGCACCCCTTCGGCCGCACAATCTCCGAGGCAGATTCGACCTGGTTCACACTGCTCACCTGCAACACGAACCAGAATCACTTCAACGCGCACCTGGCTGAGTCGAACCCCATCACTGACGGCAAAATCATCGTTAACAGTGGATTGACAGTCGCGCTGGTGCTGGGGCTGTCGGTCATCGATATGAGCCAGAACGCCGTCGCCAATCTAGGGTGGACGGACATCAAACTGACCCACCCGGTGTACATCGGTGACACCATCTACGCCGAGTCGATCTGCATTGATAAGCGGGAATCAGCGAAGCGGCCATTCGCCGGGATAATCACGATGAACACCCGCGGAATCAATCAGAACGGCGACACGATCGTGTCGTGGAAGCGGACTGTGATGGTGCCCAAGGGAGACTCGGGAATCGGCAAGGACTACTTCCCGCAGGCAAAGGCCGGGCCAATGGAGCTTCCGGCAGGGGACTAGCGCATCGCAGCAACTACCCAGTTCAAGCCGCCCACTCACGACGTTGAGTGGGCGGCTTGCTGTTTCCAGCGCGTCGCGCGGCGAACTTGAAGCGGCGAGCTCGGGCAGCCTTCGTGCCCTTCCGAGGGTGGCTGCGGGGAATTTTGGCTTCTACGGGTTGAAAGTGGAGGAAAATGGAGTAGGGTGGCGCCCGCAGCATTAAGAACCGAACTGCCGTGGGGAGGTGGGTCACGTGTTCTTGGGTACCCACTTTCCGAAGCTCGATGACAAGGGCCGCCTCGTGCTGCCTGCGAAGTTCCGTGACGGCCTCGCTGACGGCGTCGTGTTGAGCAAGGGCCAGGATCGTTCCGTCGTGGTTTGGCCAGTGGCTGAGTTTTCCGACTACGCGGGCCGAATTCGCGAAGCTTCACGTTCCGATGCCCGCGCTCGCGCATATTCCCGAGTGCTGTTTTCGGCAGCGTCTGATGAGACTCCGGACAAGCAAGGCCGCATCAGCGTGCCCGCGGTGTTGCGTGAATACGCCGGGCTTGAGCGTGACTGTGTTGTCGTCGGAAACCACGCCACGGTTGAGATCTGGAATCCGCAGGCGTGGGACGAATACCTCAATGCCCAAGAACCTGCCTTCGCAGACGTCTCTGAGGAGGTGGTGCCCGGGCTCTTCTAGGGCATGCCCATTAGCCACCTCAAACAAGCGACAGCGTGGATTCAGGCCCCTGGCCGGGCGTCAACGCTATGCGAGTCACCTTCCCCGGTCTTCGCACAGCAGACGAGCTTCCGTTGTTCTTCCCCAACAACGGAACAGGCGCGGACGGGGACCTGAACCCATCGCTGACTAGTCCATCCGACCATCCAACCACCGAGCTCACAGCAGGCAGAACGCGTAAGAAATGGAGGTCATGATGCACATCCCAGTGTTGCTTGACCGGTGTGTCGAACTGCTTGGACCGGCGATCAACCAGCCCAACGCGGTGATGGTTGATGCCACGTTGGGGCTTGGCGGCCACAGCGCCGTGTTCCTGGCATCCTTCCCGGATCTGACGCTCGTCGGAGTGGATCGTGACCCGCAGGCTCTGGCGATGGCACGCGAACGATTGGCGCAATTCGGCGAGCGGTTCGTTCCCCGGGCCGGTGAGCATGAGCAACTGGGGTCCCTGCTTGCGACGGTCAATGGGGGACGGGTGAACGCGGTTCTGTTTGACCTCGGGGTGTCGAGCATGCAGTTGGACGAACCGCAACGTGGGTTCTCCTACTCCCGTGACGCACCTCTCGACATGCGGATGAATCCGGGGGACCCGCTGAGCGCGGCGGACGTGGTGAACACCTACAGCGAGGCCGACCTGGTTCGGGTCCTGCGTGACTTCGGTGAGGAGCGAAGTGCTCGTCGGATCGCAAAGGCAATCGTCACAGCGCGAGCAGCGCAGCCGATTGACACGACTGCCGAGCTTGCAAGCCTCGTGCGCGACGCCATTCCGGCGCCGGCAAAGAGGACGGGTGGAAATCCGGCAAAACGTACATTTCAGGCACTTCGAATCGAGATCAACAGGGAGATTCAGGGCCTCCCAGCGGCCCTTGATGCCGCATTGGCGGCCCTCGTGGTTGGCGGACGCATCGCCGTGATCTCCTACCACTCCCTCGAAGACCGGATCGTCAAGCGCCGATTAGCCGCGGATTCCAAGGAATCGAGCCCGGTGAGACTTCCAGTGATTCCTGACGACGCGCGGCCCTCGTTACGCCTGCTAACGCGGGGTGCGGAGGTACCGTCGGACACGGAGATTTCTGAAAACCCGCGTGCAGCGTCAGCCAAGCTACGCGCCGCGGAACGGGTGAGGGGGGTAGCGGCGTGACGGCTGTACCTCATGACGGCATCTCCACCCGTCGGCTCCGGGAGTCTGCCGGAGCGATTCGTTCGCGCGTTGGTTCCAGAATTGTTCGCCCCGGCGCGGCTCGCAAGAGCACGCCGCCGCCGCGCGCTTCGGCCGCAGACTCAATGGGCACCGCGCAGTCCGTTGGTGGCACTGCGGCGATTCCCAGTAGCCCACTCGGAATCAACATCGGCGCACTCAACCCCGGCACTGGGGTTGGCTCACTTCGCTTGGTTCTGGCTGGACGCCGGGTTCGGCTCGGTAACGGCGCGTTCCTCCTGCTCGTGCTCGGGCTCCTTTCGGCGACTCTGGTGTCGCTACTCGTCCTGAACACCGCGCTTGCGGAAAACAGCTTCCAACTCCAAGACATTCGCCAGAATGCCCGCGATCTCACGGTGAGAGAACAAGTCCTGTCAGGCCAGCTTGCGCTGGCCGAATCTCCGATCGGACTTGAGAAGCGGGCTGGGGAGCTTGGCATGGTGGCTGCGGGCAGCCCAGTCTTCCTCAGGCTCTCTGATGGCAAGGTCCTCGGTGAATCGTCCCCGGCGGAGGCACCAGCACCCCCCGCGAAGCCCAAGAAGCCGAAGGTTCCAGTGGCACCGGGTCCGTACGCGGGTGAGTTCCCGGTGGGCACGGGCACGATGATCGGCGAGACACCAGTTGGTTCTGGCGCTGGGTCAGGCGGTGGCGAAGTCCCCGTCGGGTCAGGACCCACGGCAGGGTTCCCATCGGAGACCGGCGCGGGGGCTCCGGTCGGTGGTGAACTGCCCGTCGGAATCGTGCAGGGGGCAACGCGTTGAGTTTGAGTTCACCGCCGCGACGTCCGCGGAACCGTCGTGACGATGAGTGGGACGACCGCGACGCCCACGACGACGACAACTACTGGTCGCGCACCGGCTCAAGGATCTACGGGTCCATGTCGGCACCGTTCCGGCTAGGTGATGGCCGCCCCCGCCTGCGTGCACTGCTGTTGTGCGCCTTGTTTGTCTTTTCGCTCTTCGCGGCTCGACTGATCGATCTTCAAGTGGTTCGTGGTGACGCCGTTGCCCGGACGGCTCAAAGCTCTCGAATGGTGAAGGTGATCCAGCCCGCGGAGCGCGGGAAGATCTACGACGCAACTGGAATTGCCCTCGCGCAGTCGGTTCCTGCCCGTGACATCACCGCAGATCCCTACCTCATCGACAATCCAGCAGACTACGCCGCGAAGCTCGCTCCCATTGTTGGAGTTCCCGCCGACAAGATCGTCGCGTCGCTGCAGCGGTCAGTCAATAAACTGGGCAAGGAAGTTCACTTCGCGTATTTGGCGCGCAAGGTGAAGTTGGAGAAGTGGGATCAGATTCGCGCGCTCCAGTTGCCGGGCATCTACAGCGAGCCCGCATCACTGCGGGTCTATCCGTCGGGCTCGCTGGCAGCTAACGTCATCGGCTACACGAATGCCGAAGGCCAGGGAGTAGCAGGCATTGAGGCGAAATTCAATGAGGCGCTCGCTGGGGTCGATGGGTCGAAGACGTATGAGCGCAGCGCGACCGGTGGCGAGATTCCCACCGGAACCGGCAACGAGACCGACCCGCAGCCTGGGGCGAGCTATCAACTGACAATCAATCGTGATCTGCAATGGGTAGCCCAACAGCAAATCAACGCGAGCATCAAGCGCTTCGATGCTGACAGCGCGACCGTCGTGGTGATGGATCCAAAGACCGGACGGCTGCTTGCCCTCGCGCAGGCGCCGACGTCAGACCCAAATGACGAACTGAAACGAAATGCCGACAACCTCAAGGACGACGCGGTCGAGCAGGCGTTCGACCCTGGTTCGACCGGAAAGGTCATCACCGCTGCTGCAGTCCTAGAAGAGGGCAAGGCAGACCCGTCCACAGTGTTCACGGTGCCCAACCGACTGCCCCGCAAGAATGGCGACGGGGAGTTCATGTTCCGAGACGACGTCGACCACCCGCTGTACAAGATGACCTTTGCTGGAGTCTTGGCCCAGTCCAGCAACATCGGCACGATTCAAGCGGCCGAACTGATCGGCAAGGACAAGCAGTACGAATACTTGAAGAGATTCGGAATGGGTGACTCAACGGGTCTGGGACTTCCATCAGAGAACCGTGGCGAAGTTCCGCCGCTCGACAAGTGGGGTGACCTCACCTTCCCGAACATCGCCTACGGTCAGGGATATTCGGCGAACGCAGTCCAGATGGCGTCGGTCTTCGCGACGATCGCCAACAAGGGAGTCCGGACGACGCCCCGCATCATCGACTCCAAGATCAACACTGACGGTACGGTGGACAGAATGCCGGAAGGTCCGACCACGCGAGTCGTCAGTGAGGACACAGTCAATAAGCTGATGCCGATGTTGGAACAGGTCGTTCTTGAGCGCGGTACGGCGCAGGACGTCGCGGCGATCAAGGGCTACCGAGTCGCCGGTAAGACCGGTACCGCCCAGCTATACGACCCCAAGGCAAACGGTGGCAAGGGTGGATACGCGGGTTACGTCGCTTCTTTCATCGGAATTGCGCCCGCCGATGACCCGCAACTGGTCGTCGGCGTCATTACCCGCAATCCAAAGCGTGAGCACTTTGGCAGCCAAACCGGTGGTCCAGTCTTCAAAGCAGTGATGACTGCTGCGCTGCAGATGATGCAGATTCCGCCGTCCGGAACGAAGTCGCCGAAGCTTCCGTTGCACGCCAAGGGATCCACGAAGGGCGGCCCCTGGAACTGGTGAGCACGTCTAAGCAGTCTCCCAGTGCGGCGGGCGATTCGAGTTCAGTTCGACCCGCCCCAGTCTCCCGACCGCTATCGGAAATCGCTGACGGCTTCCACTGGCTCGTCGACATTCCCGCGGCGGCGGTCACCGGAATCACCCTGGACTCACGTCAGGTGGTGGCGGGCGACCTCTACTGTGCACTGCAGGGCGCTCAAGCCCATGGCGCTGACTTTGCAGACCAGGCCATCGACGCGGGCTGTGCCGCGATCCTGACCGATCCTGCTGGCGCGGACGCGGTTCGCGAGCAGGTCGGCGACTTCCCACTGTTGGTCACAGAGGATCCACGATCCCGAGTCGGTGAGATCTCGTCGCGGGTATTTGGAAATCCATCTGAACGCCTGAAGATCATCGGGATCACCGGAACCGATGGAAAGACCACGACAGCGATGCTCGCGGAGGCTGGTCTGCAAGCTTCCGGGTTTTCCACCGGGCTGGTGGGGACGATTGTCACTCGCATCGGGCAACAGGAACTGCCTTCAGTCCGTACTACTCCGGAAGCCCCGGACCTCCATGCGTTGCTGGCCGTCATGGTTGAGCGAGGCGTTGACGCGGTCGCGATGGAGGTGTCGAGTCACGCGTTGGTACTTGGCCGGGTGTCGGGCGTGGCGTTTGACGTCGCAGTGTTCACCAACTTGGGCCATGACCACTTGGACTTCCACGGTGATCAGGAGGCGTACTTCGAGGCGAAGGCCGAACTGTTCACTCGTAGCCATTCGACGACCGGTCTGGTCTGTGTCGACGACAAGTGGGGCCGCAGACTCGCAACAACGGCGTCCATTCCGGTGCAGACCTATTCGGTCCCCGGCGATGCTGCGACCGAAGCCGCGAGTACCCCGACCGACTGGTCGGTTTCCGACATCGAGATTGACGCAGTTGGCTGGCGATTCCTGATCAGCGGCCCAGCGGGCGAGGCGCGCGGCGGGTGTCGACTGCCCGGTCTGTTCAACGTTCGTAATGCACTCGCCGCAGTAGCTGCGGTCTGTGAGGTCGGCGGTGAGGTCGCCGCGGTGAGCCATGGTGTTGCTACCTGTGCTGCGGTTCCTGGCCGAATGCAGCCAATCGCTGCCGAATCGGGATTTGCCGTGTTCGTCGACTACGCCCACACCCCGGACGCAGTGAGCCGAGCGATAGCAGTTGGCCGCGACCTGGCCGAGCATCGAGGCGGAAGACTGCTGGTTCTGCTTGGTTGCGGAGGTGACCGAGACAGGCAGAAGAGACCATTGATGGGTGAGGTTGCCGCGCGCCTAGCGGACGTGGTCGTCATCACCGACGACAATCCTCGGTCAGAGGATCCCTCGGCAATCCGGCGAGAGATTATGGTCGGTGTTGACCGGGTTCCGCTTTCAACTCGCGCGCAGGTGAGCGAGATTGCCGGTAGGGAGGAAGCGTTGCGTGACGTGATGCGCATGGCTGCCCGCGAAGACGTTGTCATCGCACTTGGCAAGGGTCACGAGTCCACCCAGGAAGTGAACGGCGTCTTTGTTCCGCTCGATGACCGGAGCGTGTTGGTCGACGCAGTCGCGAGGCTGATGGCGTGATCGAGTTGACGCTGGCTGAGGTCGCAGCCGCAGTCGGCGGTACCCCCTCTGATTTGGTTGACCTCGCCACTACGGTGACCGGCAAGTGTGAGCTCGATTCCCGCAACGTTGAATCGGGCGACTTGTTCTTCGCGATCAAGGGCGAGAACCACGATGGGCACGATCACGTGGACGCGGCACTCGCTGCGGGTGCAGTTGCCGCTGTCGTTTCCGCGGCAGGCCCGGGAGCGCGAATCGTCGTGCCAGACACCGTTCATGCACTCGCGGACCTTGCCCGGGAGGTTCTAACTCGGCGGTCTGATGTCACGGTGGTTGCGTTGACCGGCTCGAGTGGGAAGACGAGCACGAAGGACATCCTGGGGCAGGTTCTGGCGATCGATGGGCCAACGATCTGGCCGGAGGGATCCTTCAACAACGAGCTTGGACTTCCGCTCACAGTCTTGCGAGTCGAAGGACCAACGAGGTACCTCGTGCTTGAGATGGGTTCGCGCGGCGTCGGACACATTCGCGAGCTTTGCCAGATCGCGAAGCCAGATGTTGCGCTCGTACTGAACGTCGGGTCAGCGCACGTCGGAGAGTTCGGATCTCGGGAGCGCACGGCGGCCGCGAAGGCGGAGTTGGTCGAAGCATTGGATGCTGAAGGAATTGCGGTGCTCAATGCTGACGACCCGCTTGTTGCAGCGATGGCGGGGCGCACGCCCGCCACGGTCCGCTGGTTTGGCAGTGGCGCGTCAGCCGACGTGCACGTCGTGGACGTCACTCTCGACGACGTTGCCCGCCCGACTACGACTCTTCGGGTTGGCGCACTGACCCGAACGATTCAACTCGCGCTCCACGGTGAACATCAGGCGGCAAACGCAGCTGCGGCAACAGCCGCGGCCACGGCTGCGGGCATGTCGGCGGAGGCGGTCCTCGACGCGCTCGGAAGTGTCCGCCAGCAGAGTCGATGGCGCATGGAAGTGACGCGGACTGCTGACTCCACGACCGTCGTCAACGATGCGTACAACGCAAACCCGGAATCCATGACGGCCGCGCTACGGGCGCTGGTGGCGATGGGTCGGGGCAAGACCACCTGGGCGGTGCTCGGTGAGATGAAGGAACTCGGTGACGCATCGATCTTGGCCCATGACGAGATCGGACGACTTGCGGTTCGTCTGGGTGTGGACCGGCTGATTGGCGTTGGCGATGCTTGTCGATCGATGGTCCTCGGCGCGGCAAGTGAGGGGTACTACGGCGGGGAAGCGCACTTCTCACCCGATTCCGACGATGCTCGACGACATTTACGGGACAACCTGTCAGTGGGAGATGTTGTGCTCTTCAAGGCATCTCGAGCGGCCGGGTTGGAAACGCTCGCGGAACAGGTGATCGCCGACCATGGCGGACCTGTCGCTTCCTCGGGCGGTGGAGAATGATCTTCGTTCTTGTCGCCGGGGCGATCTCGCTCATCGTTGCGCTGTTCGGAACGCCACTGCTCATCAAACTGCTGTTGAACCATGGGTACTCGCAGGCCATCCGTGTCTCGACCTCTGATGAGCCATACCCGGAACACGAGGGCAAGCGGGGAACACCGTCGATGGGTGGCGTGGCAATCATCCTGGCTGTGCTCCTTGGCTACGGGGCATCGCATCTTGTGTCGCAGCGTCCACCCTCAGTTTCGGGTCTGCTGGCTCTGTTTCTCATGCTGGGCCTTGGCATCGTCGGCTGCATTGATGACTACATGAAGATCTTCCGCCGACGCAGCACTGGAATCCGAGCGCGCACGAAGCTCGTCGGCCAGGCCATGGTGGCGGTGATCTTCGCCTGGCTCACTACTCAATTCCCCGATGAAGATGGGATCACCCCGGCATCCCAGGCGGTCTCACTCGTTCGGGATACCCCGATCGTGCTCCCGATCCTTGTGTTCCTGCTCTGGATTTGGTTTCTCGTCACGGCGACGACAAATGCGGTGAACTTGACCGATGGGCTGGACGGACTCGCCATCGGTGCCTCAGCGATGACGTTCATTGCCTATGTGATTATCTCGATCTGGCAGTACGGCCAGAACTGCAGTCTGGTGGTCTTCACACGGTGCTACGACGTCCGTGATCCGCTCGACCTCGCGGTGCTCAGCGCGGCGCTGGCCGGAGCTTGTATCGGCTTCCTTTGGTGGAATACATCACCCGCGCGGATCTTCATGGGTGACACGGGGTCGCTGGCCATCGGTGGAGCGATCTGCGCACTCGCGGTGCTGAGCCAAACCGAGATCCTGCTGTTCTTCCTCGGTGGACTGTTCGTGATCATCACTTTGTCGGTCATCGGCCAAGTCGGTTCGTACAAACTGACAGGGAAACGGATGTTTCGAATGGCCCCCCTTCATCATCACTTTGAGATGAAGGGCTGGGGCGAGGTGACAATTGTCGTTCGGTTCTGGATCATTCAGGGGCTCTGCATCGGTGCCGGGCTCGGACTCTTCTATGCCGAATGGGTCCAGTCCTGATGGCGATAGCCAACGCGGAGTTCGGCACAAACGATGCCGATTGGCCCGGTATTCGGGTCAGTGTGGTCGGTCTGGGAATCGCCGGGTTTGCTTGCGCTGACGCGTTGATACAACGCGGAGCCAGCGTCACGATTCACGACGAATCGGCGAACGAGAGGCAGGTCGAGCGCGCCACCATCCTGGAGATCTTAGGCGCCGCAATCGAACTGGGAGTTCCACCGCAGGTCCCTGCGGACTGTCAATTGCTGGTCGTGAGCCCCGGTGTGCCACCGCGTGCCGATGTCATAGTGCAGGCGCTCGAACGCGGCGTTCCGGTGTGGGGCGAACTCGAACTGGCGTGGCGGTTGAGACGCGGGGATGCTGCTCGCTGGCTGTTCGTGACTGGAACAAATGGCAAGACGACCACGACGTTGATGCTGGAATCGATGCTCAAGGCGGGTGGAAAGCAGACTGCCGCAGTTGGGAACATCGGCGTCAGTTTGGTCGAAGCGGTGACGTCCGGCATGGCATTCGATGTCTTTGCCGTCGAGGTCGGTGCTCCGCAGCTGCCCTTTGTGCACACCATCAGTCCGCTGGCGGCCGTCTGTTTGAACGTGGCGGAGGATCACGTCGACCACTTTGGCTCGTATGACCAGTACGTCGCCGCGAAGGCCCGGGTGTTTGAGCGAACGCAGCGGGCCTGTATCTACAACGTGGAAGACCCCGAAACCGAACGCATGGTGGCCGAAGCGGAAGTGATCGAGGGCTGCCGGGCAGTTGGATTCACCCTCGGTTCGCCAGGACTTTCGATGCTCGGGGTGGTTGATGAGTACCTCGTCGATCGCGCTTTCATTGAGAACAGGTCGACCCACGCTCAGGAGCTCGCAACGATCTCCGACGTCAATCCGCCAGCACCGCACAACATCGCGAACGCGCTGGCGGCCGCGGGTCTGGCGCGCGCCTATGGAATCCCGCCGGGCGCGGTGCGCCAGGGGCTGCGTGACTTCGTCCCCGCCGGACACCGAATCGCAGAGGTGGCGGTTGTCGATGGAGTGAGCTACGTCGACGATTCCAAGGCTACGAATGGCCATGCCGCTGCGACGAGCTTGGCCGCGTACGACAGCGTGGTGTGGATAGCCGGGGGCTTGGCCAAGGGACAGGAGTTTGACGATCTGGTCATCGCTTCTGCGAAGCGCCTGCGCGCCGTCGTATTGCTGGGGCAGGATCGAACGCGAATTGCCGAAGCGCTGGCGCGACACGCGCCGCAGGTGCCGGTGCACGACGTCAGTGCATCGGACACTAGTGCGATGACCGAGGTGGTCAGGTTGGCGGCGGCGGCCGCTGAACCTGGCGACACGGTCTTGTTGGCACCAGGCTGCGCGTCGTGGGACATGTTCCGTGACTACGCAGCCCGGGGAGATGCCTTTGCCGATGCGGTGAAGGCGCTGGGGTAGCGGGAGTCCAGGGGATTGCCGCTCGGATATAGCGAGGGGTTGGTTGCCATCAGCTCGACGCAACCACCTCGCACCGACAGCAAGAATCCGGCCAACCGTGACAGCCGTATTGACGTTACCGACAACCCCCGTCGCCGTCGGCAGGCGGATTCGACAGAGCCGCGCCGCAAGATGTTCGGCCTGGGAAGGGCTCTCAAGCATCCTCTCGCCGACTACGGTTTCCTGCTTGGCGCGACGCTGCTGCTGCTCATCATCGGTCTGATCATGGTGATGTCTGCTTCAACAGTCGTGTCGTTCCGAACGACGGGGTCCAGTTACACCCTGTTCCTGCGCCAGTTGCTGTTCGCCGTGCTCGGCGTGGTGGCGATGATTGCGCTTTCGCGAATGCCGGTCGCGTTCTTCCGGAGGATGGCCTACCCGGCGATCGTCGTCGCCTTCATTTCGTTGATTCTGGTTTTGGTTCCTGGGATCGGTGTTGAAGTCAACGGTCAGCGAAATTGGATCTCTCTGGGTGGTCCATTCCGACTGCAGCCGAGTGAGTTCGCGAAGCTTGCCCTGATCATCTGGGCGGCGAATCTGTTGGCGAGGCGACGGGACCGAGTCACGGGTTGGAAGAGCCTGATGATTCCGTTGGCCCCTGTGGCGGGTGCCATGCTCTTCCTGATTCTGATGGAGGGTGACCTAGGCACGACCCTGGTGATGATGCCGATGTTGGCTGCGATGTTGCTCGTCGCAGGCGCGCCGATGCGCCTGTTCGCGTGGCTGGGCGCTGGCGTGGTCACGTTGATCGGCCTCATGTCGATCACAACTCCGTACCGCCTGCAACGGTTCGCGACGTGGTTGGACCCCGCGAGCGATCCAACCGGTACCGGTTGGCAGGTACTGCACGGCCAATACGCTCTGGCAACTGGGGGCTGGTGGGGCGTTGGTCTCGGCGCCAGCCGGGAAAAATGGGGATTCCTACCAGAGGCTCAGACCGACTTCATCCTGGCGGTAATTGGTGAAGAAGTTGGGCTCGTCGGCACACTGAGTGTGTTGGCCCTTTTTGCCGTCATTGCGTTGGTGATTGCGCAAATCGCCATGCGCGCAGACAACGATTTCGTCCGACTTGCCACCACTGGTGTGGGTATCTGGATCGTTGCGCAGGCACTGATCAATATTGGAGCGGTGGTGGGCGCGCTGCCGATTACCGGACTGCCCTTACCGCTGGTGTCGTACGGCGGATCCTCGCTCACCTTCACCTTGATGGCAGTAGGAATGCTTCTCGCCTTCGCCCGCGCTCAACCGGAAGCGAGTGCGCTGCTCGGGACTCGAAAGGCTGCAAGGAAGGTCGGCAGCCGCCGGGAGTTGAAGAAGCAGGAACGTCGGCGCAAACAACGTCAACGGGCGGCGGGCAGTGTCGCAGAGAAAGGCAGTGACTTCCCGGGTCGTGAGGCGGGGGGCGTCCCTCGCAATGGGAGAGCTAGGCGAACTGCTTCGCGCCCGCGGGCAACCACCCCGGCAAAGGCCGACAAGGCGCCCAGGCGCCGCCGCTCGAAGCCACATGGGGATGGCTGAGTGCGTGTCTTACTCGCGGGGGGAGGGACCGCTGGTCACATTGAGCCTGCTCTCAATACCGCTGACGTTCTGCGCGACAGAGACCCCGGCGGTGACATTCGGGCGCTCGGAACGGGCAGGGGTCTTGAGGTGCGCCTGGTCCCGTCGCGCGGCTACGAACTCAGTCTTATCCCGGCTGTTCCAATGCCCCGGCGGCCCAACAAGGATCTTGCGGCTCTGCCGAGTCGGTTACGCCGATCCGTACGAGCTGTGCGCGACGTCATGCATGACCAACGAACCGAGGTGGTTGTTGGTTTCGGCGGATATGTGGCCATGCCCGCGTACTTCGCCGCTCGTGGACGGGTACCGATCGTCATTCACGAGGCCAATGCCAAAGCCGGGATCGCCAATCGAATCGGTGCCCGCTTTACGCCCTACATTGCCCAGGCTGTAGCCGGGTCACTGCCGCGCGCACAGACGATTGGAATACCGCTGCGCACGTCGATCGTTGATCTTGACCGCGCGGCAAGTCGGAGCGAGGGCCGGGAGTACTTCGGGTTGGATCCGCAGCGACCATGCCTGTTGGTATTTGGCGGATCACAGGGGGCGCGCAGGGTGAACGATGCAGTTGTGAGCGCTGCTGACCAGATCGTTGCGGCTGGGGCCCAGATTCTGCACGTGGTTGGCACCCAGAACCTCGACCAGGGATCATCGCTGGTCGAACAGTTCCCCGACAGCTACCACCGAGTTGACTATGTCGATCGCATGGACTTGGCCTATGCCGCAGCCGATCTGGCGATGTGTCGCTCAGGGGCTATGACCTGCGCCGAACTGTCAGCCGTTGGTCTGCCCGCGGTTTACGTTCCGTTGCCGATCGGCAACGGTGAACAGCAGCTGAATGCCGCCCCGATCGTTCGTGCTGGCGGGGGAGTCTTCCTGCCGGACGAACAGCTATCGCGGGATTCTGTTGCGAATTCGGTGCTGCCGTTGCTTTCAGATGCCGCTGAGTTGGGGAGAATGTCCCAAGCAGCGGGCAGTGAAGGAGTGCGGGACGCCGGGTCGAAACTGGTTGACCTGGTGGAACGCGCGGTGGAGCAGGGGACGGAGGCGAGGAATCGGTGACCCATGCCGACGCGATGGACCTCTCATCCCTGGGCCCGGTTCACGTTGTGGGAATCGGCGGGGCCGGGATGTCTGGCATTGCCCGGGTGCTGGTCTCCCGCGGCGTCACTGTCTCTGGTTCTGACGCCAAGGATTCACGGCGCACTGCGGCACTTCGCGCCCTTGGTGTAAATGTCTATATCGGTCATAACGCCAACCAGATTCCGGCAGGGGCAACTCTTGTTGTTTCCACCGCGATCAAGGACTCGAACCCCGAACTGTCCGCCGCCCGGGAGATGGGCCTGCGGGTGCTCACGAGGGCAGAGGCACTCGCCGTGCTGATGGCCGAAAGCAAGGGAGTGGCGGTTTCGGGTACGCATGGCAAGACGACCACCACTTCGATGCTGACCGTCGCACTGCAGCACTGCGGTGCTGACCCTTCTTTTGTGATTGGCAGTGAACTCAACGAATCGGGTTCCAACGCTCACGCGGGCGGCGGCGAACTCTTCATCGCGGAAGCGGATGAAAGCGACGGGTCGTTCCTGCAACTTGGCGCGTACGTCGGAATCGTGACAAACGTGGAGGCCGATCACCTTGATTACTGGGGATCGCTGGAAGCCGTGGAGCGTGGATTCGACGAGTTTGCGCAGGGGATCGGAAGTCGGGGCGGATTCGTCGTCATCTGTGTCGATGATCCCGGGGGAGCAGCGCTTGCTCGGAGGTCCAAAGCGGCCGGAGTTGAGGTCCACACCTATGGGGAGTCCGAGGCCGCTGATAACCGCGTCCGAGTCCTCAACACGAAGGGAAACGGCTGGACCTTCGAAGTCCTAGTGAAGGGTGTGCGCACCAGCCCCATCCAACTGCAGGTTCCAGGTCAACACAACATGCTCAATGCGACCGCAGCCCTGGTGTGCGGACTCGGGCTCGGTTTTGGTGTGGCTGAGCTTTCTGATGGGTTGACTGCCTTCTCCGGGACCAGACGACGATTTGAGTTCCGGGGTCAAGCAGACGGTGTGCGGGTGTACGACGACTATGCCCACCACCCGACCGAGATCGCCGCCACGCTCCGCGCAGCCCGCGACGCGGTTGGTGAAGGTCGCCTGATCGTCGCGTTCCAGGCCCATCACTACTACCGCACTGCGCTGTTTTCCGAGGAGTTCGGCCAAGCGCTCGGGCTCGCAGACGACGTAGTGGTGCTGGAGGTCTTTGCACCGGGCGAAGATCCGATTCCGGGTGCAAGTGGACAGGTCATGGCAAGCAAGGTCCCGTTAGCGCCGGAACATGTCGTGTTCGAACCGTCTTGGTCGGCAGTACCCGGTCATCTGGCGGGACGCGCTCGCCCAGGCGACATCGTGATGACGCTCGGTGCCGGTGACATCTCCATGATGGGCCCAGAGGTGATTGCGCTGCTTGAGCGTCGCGAGCAGCGGGCCAACAGTGATCAGAACGGCGCCGTGATCCCATGAGCACTCTGCTTGATCACCCGATTCCGATGCTGCCACCTCCGCCGCCGAAGCGCCGCGACCCTCGAATCAACCTGCCCCATTGGTCCCGGCGAACATGGAGGATCCTTGCTGGGATCGCCGTCGCACTGTTTGTGTTCGGAATGTGGTTGTTCTACTTTTCCTCGGTTTTCGCGCTGGAATCCTTGGTCGTCGAGGGCGTTCGCACGGTGAGCCCGGCCGACGTCGGGCAGCGCGCAGATCTCGGGGCAGGAACGCCACTAGCTCGGGTGAACCCGGACGACGTCGAAGGTCGCGTCATGGGGATTCCAGCGATTGAGTCGGTGCAGGTGAGTCGGCGCTGGCCCAACATGATCGTGATTACCGTTGTGGAGCGTGACCGCGTTGCCACGATGAAGGACGGCGATCGCTGGGCAACGCTGGACGCACGGGGCTTCGCGTTCGATTTCACAAAGAAGAAGCCACAGGGTTTGCCGGTAGTGGAGGCCGCAGAGGGTCCTGCGAGAACTGCGGCGATCGCGGTGGCAGCATCACTACCGCCCGAACTGGCGACCAAGATTAGGAAGGTGTCGGCGGACGCCCCCGACAACGTAATCCTGACGACGTCCTCAGGCGTGACCGTCGCCTGGGGCGCTTCGGATCAGAATGACCTGAAGGCCAAGATCCTGCTGGCGCTGCTTGCCAAGACAAAGCACAAGTGGATTGATGTGCGGATCCCGACGACGCCGACATCAGCGCAGAGTTCGCCAAAGCCTGCTCCGCCGCCGAGCCCGAGTCCAAGCGTTTCCCTTGGCGCCGAAGGCGACCCCGCGCCCGGCGATGGGGTGCCAACGGTCCAGGGTGTTGTTCCTTCAACCTTGACTCCGAGTCCGGTTCCAGGCGTTCGATAGCGCAGGAGTCGGGCCCAGATTTCGCACGATTTCGTCGGTTCGCGCATTCTTGACAAGCGGAAAGATTGGCTTGCTCAGAGCGCGATAAAGGTGCGTCAGCCGCCAGAATCACACCGGTGCAAGATCGACCGTGGTCTTGCCTGAGACCGGAGCCGGGGTGTTCATGGCCGACGCACTCGTACAGGTGTTAGGCACGGCAGACATCCGATTGGACATGAGCCCCGTCGACTACGCGCTGCTCTTCGTGTATTTCATCTTTGTCCTAAGTATCGGCATTGTCGTTCGCCGCTCAGTCAAGTCGAGTTTGGACTTCTTCCTATCCGGACGGTCGATTCCGGCATGGATCGCTGGGTTGGCGTTCATCTCAGCCAACCTCGGCGCGGTGGAAATTCTGGGTTTCGCGGCGAACGGCGCCCAGTACGGGTTCGCGAGCGTCCACTACTACTGGATTGGCGCCATACCGGCGATGGTGTTCCTGGGCATCGTGATGATGCCGTTCTACTACGGATCAAAGATCCGGAGCGTCCCGGAGTATCTTCGCCGTCGCTACAACCGTCCGACTCACTTGGTGAATGCTGGGTCATTCGCGGTTTCGTCGGTGCTCATCGCGGGAGTTAACCTGTATTCCTTGGCGATTGTGCTTGTGGCCTTGTTGGGGTGGTCCTTACACGTCTCGATCGTCGTCGCGGCGCTTCTTGTCCTGTTGTACGTAGTGGCTGGCGGTTTGACGGGTGCTATCTACAACGAGGTGCTGCAGTTCTTCGTCATCGTTGCTGGACTGATCCCTCTCGCGATAGTTGGTGTGGCAGCAGCTGGCGGACCTGGTGAGGTAATCAACAAGCTCCAGCACTACCCCAGTTACTGGCTACACCCCTGGTCCGGCACTGAGATTGGCGGCAATAACCCGATTGGCGACTGGATCGGCATCATTCTCGGTCAAGCATTCATCTTGAGCTTCGGATATTGGACGACGAACTTCGCCGAGGTCCAGCGCGCGCTGTCCGCCCGGAACCTGTCATCTGCTCGCCGTGCACCCATCATTGGCGCATATCCCAAGATCTTCATCCCGTTCCTTGTCATCTTGCCGGGAATCATCGCTGCTCTGATAATTCCCGGGCTTGGGGACGAGAGCAATGAACAAATGACCTATACCAACGCCATACCGCTGCTGATGGATACTTTGCTGCCTAACGGCGTGCTGGGGGTTGCGGTAACCGGACTGGTTGCCGCATTCATGGCGGGCATGGCCGCAAATGTCTCAAGCTTCAACGCTGTCTTCACCTATGACATCTGGCAGACCTACATCCGCAAGCACCGTTCAGACGAGTACTACCTTCGCTTCGGACGCATCATTACAGTTGTGGGGGTCTTCATCGGCATTGGCACGGCCATGATTGCTGCTCAGTACAACAACATCAACGAGTACTTACAGACCCTCTTCTCGTTCTTCCAGGCACCGGTATTCGTGACCTTCATCCTTGGCATGTTCTGGAAGCGGATGACACCCTGGGCGGGTTTCTGGGGGATGCTGTCCGGGATCGTTACCGCTGCGGGGGTGTGGGTGGCGGCTGTGGTCAATGACGACCTCTTCAGGTCGTCATTCCAGCAAGCCATGTGGATGGGTATCGCAGCCGCCACCGTCGATCTCGTCGTCTCGCTGGTGGTGTCCGCGTTCACTGAACCGAAGCCCATTTCCGAACTCAACGGGCTCGTCAAGGGGATGGAGATCCGCGATGCGGCTGCGGACGCTGTGCCAGTCCGCTGGTACAAGAAGCCCGTTCTGCTGGGCGCTGGGGCGATTGTGCTGTCCCTGGCCATGTACATCCCGTTTGCATTCTTGTAATGGGCGCGCTGTGATCAGGGCCAACCGTTGACCTCATACCGACGATTCGAACCGAAAGGAGCGCACAGATGCAGGAGGATTCGCCGACTGGCTATCCCGCGGACGCCCCGCCGATGACGTTGTGGCAGGCGCGGTTGCTTGATCTGCGTTCGTATATTTGCGGGCTCTTCGCGATATTTGGCGTCACCGTCACCATCGAAGGCCTTTTCACCGACTCCGCCGAACTCCAGAAGGCGGCGGGCGTGAACATCAATCTGTACGCGGGCTTGGCCATGCTGGCGCTGTCAGTGGTGATGGGCGTGTGGGCTGTCGCCGTTCCGCCGGAGGTTCCGCAGCCGACAACCGACCCGGACGCACTCCCCGAGGTCGACTAGCGGCAGGCCGCGACGGTGGCAAATCGGTCTCCCCGCTTGATCATCTTGGGGATGGCGCGAGCGACCGCCGCCAACGTTCGGGACCGATTTCCACCACCGTCATGCATAAGAACGATTTGACCGGGGCGAGCGCTCAGTATCCGCTTGGTGAGCGTGTTGACCGAGGGCAACTGCCAGTCGTTGGTGTCCACAGCCCACAGAATCTGGCGCAGGTGGAGGCTGCGGTTCACGGCTCGAACTTGACCGTTTGTGGAGCCGTACGGCGGCCGCATGCAACGCGGTTCTGCGCCTATTGCTGCCTTGATCGCACGGCTTCCACGGATCAGCTCGCTGCGAATCCCCGCAGAGCTGAGGTGGGTCAATTCCCGGTGATCCCAGGTGTGGTTTCCAATGGCGTGACCGGCCGCCTTTTCAGCGCGTACGACACCCGGATAGCCGTGGGCGGCATTTCCGAGGACGAAGAAGGTCGCTGTGACACCGTTGCGTTTCAGGATCGTCATGAGCTTGCGGGACTGTGTCGGGGATGGTCCGTCGTCGAAGGTGAGATAGATCGGCTTGCGCGGAGAACGCGAACTGGCGGTGAAGCCCGACACGCTCCCCAACTGTGCACAAATCGAGGCCGCGGGCGTCAGCGACATTGGCGCAGCAGAGGCCGGAAGTGCAGCGCTGGGCACAGCGATGAAGGCGAACATGGCGGTGGCAAATGCTGCGGGTATGGCAGCCTTCTTCAAGTCCCAGGTAGTCACATCTTAGTTGTATCAGTTGCAGATTCGGGATGTTCAGCTAGCCCACCGCAGGTTGACAGCGGACTCGAGACGACGCGATGACTCCATGGATTGCGAGGTTTCGAGCTACATAAGTCTCAACTTGACGCTAAAGCTTGACCCAGTTTCGACGGTTATCATGAGGGGGCCCAAGAAAGTTCGAAAGAAATGCCGCGTTTCTTGGTGGAGTTGCTTGCACGCCGTGTTGCCGATGCCTAGTGTTCCCATCAACCGAGAAGCTAACGGTCAGATAACCCTCGACTTGAGGTTGACGGTCAAGGTTTTTGGTTCTTCCCCAATGATTACAACCAGGCCCGCAGTGGGTCTGTTCAGGCACGTCCCAATCGCCCAGCAGGCTCGCACTGCATGAACCAATTGAGAGGACCCACGTCGTGGCAGCCCCGCAGAATTATCTAGCCGTTATCAAGGTCGTAGGCATCGGTGGCGGCGGCGTAAACGCCGTCAACCGCATGATCGAAGTCGGATTGAAGGGCGTTGAATTCATCGCCATCAACACCGACGCTCAGGCACTCCTTATGAGTGACGCAGACGTCAAGCTCGACATTGGTCGTGACCTCACTCGCGGACTCGGCGCAGGTGCCGATCCAGAGGTCGGTCGCAAGGCGGCCGAAGATCACCAAGAGGAGATCGAAGAGGTCCTTCGTGGGGCCGACATGGTCTTCGTCACCGCAGGCGAGGGCGGCGGAACTGGAACGGGTGGAGCCCCCGTGGTCGCCAAGATCGCTCGCACTCTCGGAGCGCTCACCATTGGCGTGGTGACCCGTCCGTTTGGTTTCGAAGGTCGTCGTCGCGCAACCCAAGCTGAGGCCGGCATCGATTCACTCCGCGGCGAGGTCGACACCCTCATCGTGATCCCGAACGATCGTCTGCTCTCGCTGACCGATCGCACCATCAGCATGATCGATGCTTTCCGTCAGGCCGATCAGGTACTGCTCCAGGGTGTCTCAGGAATCACTGACCTGATCACCACCCCCGGTTTGATCAACCTCGACTTCGCCGACGTCAAAAGCGTCATGAATGGTGCTGGCTCGGCCCTCATGGGTATCGGGTCGGCACGCGGCGAAGAGCGTGCGATCGGTGCCGCTGAGATGGCGATCTCGTCGCCCTTGCTGGAGGCCAGCATCGAGGGCGCTCATGGGGTGCTGCTGTCTATCGCTGGCGGTTCCGACTTGGGACTCTTCGAAATCAACGAGGCAGCTCGCCTGGTGTCGGAGGCCGTTCATCCGGAAGCCAACATCATCTTTGGTGCAGTCATCGACGACACCCTCGGCGACGAGGTGCGCGTGACGGTTATCGCTGCCGGTTTCGACGGTGGTCAACCACTGCCCCGCAAGACGACAGCCGGTGGACGTGCGTTGGTCGGTAAGCCGCTGTCGGCCAAGAAGGATGAAGCCAGAACGCCCGCTGCCGAAGCCAGCACTGATTCTGCACCCGAGACCGTCGATCTGACGGCCGCCGAGCGCAAGGCAGAGGTCGGTCGGCCGTTGTCACCTACGTCACGGACCATCGCCTTCGATGAGCCTGCTGGTGACCTCGACGTTCCGGACTTCCTCAAGTAGGACCGAGAACCGTAGCCAGGCGGGGTTTGGATGTGGTCCGGCACGTTCGGCACTTATCCGAACCCCGCCCGTGGCGGTTCGCAGGCGGATTGGGTGTTCACCAGTCGCAGCGGGGGAGTCAGTCGCGGAGTCTTTGAGTCGCTCAACCTCGCGGCTCATGTGGGCGATGACCCTCGCGCGGTGGCGGCGAACAGGGATCGACTCGCCCTCACCGTTGGGGTGGCACCCGCCACGCTCGCGGTCATCAAGGCCGAACACGGCAACAAGGTCCACGAGGTGACGGCGGAATCTGTCACGTCGATCCCAGTCGCCGACGCATTGGTAACGGTTTCAGAAGACGTCACGTTGGTAGCGCTGGCTGCTGATTGTGCACCAGTTGTATTGGCAGACACCAAGAACAGAGTTGCGGGAGTAGTGCATTGCGGATGGCGGGGAGTCGTGGCTGGAGTCATTCCGGCGACGATCGACAAGATGCTGGAACTGGGGGCAAGCGCGCCCTCGGTCTCGGCGGTTGTCGGGCCGACCATCTGCAACCAGTGCTACGTCGTAGACGCGGATTGCGCCGATCAACTGATGGCAACCGCTCCCGGCTCCACGGTTGCGGATGGGAACGGGCAATGGCATGTCGACGTTGCGGGAGCTGTGGTGGCACAACTCGCGTTAAGAGGCGTCGTCGCCGAACGGATCCGCGAGTGCACCTTTACGAACTCGGATCTGTTCTCCTACCGGCGAGATCGAACGACGGGCCGTCAGGGCGCCGCGATCGTGCTGGGACGTTCGGCTGGTGCAAGGTGACAACGCCTGGCAGCGAACAGACAGATCGACGTGCGTACCTGGTTCAACGGCTCTCGGATGCACGGGCCCGAATTGCGGCCGCAGCGGCACGGGCTGGGCGCCCCGCCTCCGAAGTGACGGTGATTGCGGTAACGAAGACCTGGCCGAGTTCGGATGTGAGACTGCTCGCCGATTTGGGCGTGACCAACGTCGGCGAGAACAAGGCCAAGGAACTCGTTGTCAAGGCCGCGGAATGCCAAGGAGTCCCATTGACGTGGCACTTCGTCGGACAACTGCAACGCAACAAAGTCAAGCAGGTCGTCCCACTCGTCAACATGATCCACTCAGTGGATCGGTCAGCGCTGGTTGCCGCCATTGATGGCGCTACTGCCGCACTGAATCGGGTACCAATGAAGTGCCTGGTCCAGGTGAACCTTGACCCGTCCGTGGTGGAAGGCCGTGCCGGCGTGGCTCCGGCGGCAGCGATTCGACTCGCCGATGAGATTGCAGCTGCGGAACATCTAACGCTGGCAGGCGTCATGGCGGTCGCGCCGCGCGACCTGGACCCACGGCCAGCGTTCGACACGCTCCGGGAAGTCAGCGGAAAAATCACGGATCAACACAGATCCGCCACAATCATCTCCGCGGGAATGAGTGGAGATTTCGTACCGGCGATCGCTGCTGGTGCAACACACATCAGGTTGGGTTCGGCGTTGCTAGGGGAGCGCGCGGGATTAGTGAGGTAATGTCCGAAGCCGGCGGCGGATTCCCCACGCGGTCGGTCCACATGCACAAGCAAGGAGTGAGCAGAATGGCCGGCGCAATGCGCAAGATGGCGGTTTACCTCGGTTTGGTCGAGGATGACCGATACGACGATGACTACTACTACGAGGACGACGCTCGTGATCGGGGGCGTGAGTCGGAACGGATTGGCTCGTCGCGCTCGGATCGGTACTCAGAGCGCGATGACCGTGACACGGTTCGCGTCACTGAGACGCCACGGGACGCTGACCGCGATGATGACTTGGCGCGGCGTCGCCAGGGGTCGGCTGGTCAGACACGAGACTGGCGCACCGACACCGTTGCCCATGAGCCTGTTAGTTCGCATCCAGCAGGTACTCGAAGCAAGCCAACAGCGCGGCCTGCCGCGCGTCAGGTGGACCCAATGAAGATCACCACGCTGCATCCGCGTAGCTACAACGACGCGCGACGCATTGGCGAGGAGTTCCGCAGTGGCAATCCCGTCATCATGAATCTCACAGAGCTCGATGACGTCGATGCCAAGCGCATCGTCGACTTCGCTGCTGGTCTGGTATTTGGACTGCGGGGTTCGATTGAGCGCGTGACCAACAAGGTCTTCATGCTGTCACCAGCGAACGTGAATGTGGACGCGGATGAAGCGCGTGCCCAGTTGCAGAAGCAGGGTCTGGCTAGCCGAAACTAGCGCGGTACGTCAACGGGGGAATTCCTGTGTCCGGTTTGGGCGAGGTTGTCGCCACGGTTCTGTGGCTCTACTTCGTCATTCTGCTCGCTCGTTTCGTGATCGACTTGGTGCAGATGCTGTCGCGCAGTTGGGAGCCGAAGGGTTTCGTACTGCTGCTGTGTGAAGCGGTCTTCACCTTGACTGACCCTCCGCTGAAACTGCTTCGAAAGCTGATACCCCCGATCAAACTCGGTGGGGTTGCACTCGACCTCTCGTTCCTCGTTCTCATAATCCTCTTGCAGATCGCAATCCAACTGGCGGTGACGTTCCTATGAGTAAGAAGAAATCAGGCCTACCAACGGTCGCGGGATCCCCGAGTGGCCCTCGTTACGACCTTGAACCGCCAGTCTTGGTGGTTGATGAGGATCCGCCACCAACGGTGATTCACCACGAAACCTCCGTCGCTGGCGGCGATCGGGCCCCGCACTCGGTCCCAACGGTCGAGCATCAGAGCGGGTCTCGCAATGTGCCGATGACCCCTTACGGTGGTGGTCTGGTCGCAGTGTCCAGCGACCTTGGAGACAACTGGTAGAAACCGTTGCTCGGATGGTCGGCTTGGCGTGCCTGATCCACAGGGACCGGTTGGAGAAGCGTCACATCATCAATTGGTGCTGCTCTCAAGGGTCCACACGAAGATCCGACCCAGCTGCTTTGACGCGCCGATAGGGCGATGTATGAGGCGAAACACGCGGGTCGCGATTGCGTGGTAGTCGCGGCCGCAACTACACCCGGTTGATCCGGACCAGACCCTGTGCGTTGGCAACGGCGCTGACATCGGGCTCATCGCTGGTCACGTCGTTGGCCTCGGCGAAGGTGGTGGCGAGGATCTCTTCGGCGATTTCAGTTGCGTGGGCGCGAATTGCCTCGGTGACCTTGACCGATCCCGACCACTGGACCGTGACGCGGTCGGTGACATCAAATCCGCGCTGCTTGCGCGCCTCCTGGATGTCGCGGACAACGTCGCGTGCGAGGCCGAGTTGGCGGAGTTCCTCGTCGAGCTCCAAGTCGATCGCGACGGTTTCTCCACCATCGGTTGCCACTGCCCATCCCTGTTTCGGGGTTTCGGTGATGATGACGTCGTCCGGCCCAACGGTCACTGGCTCCCCATCGACCGACAACTGATACGCGCCGGTGCCACGAATTGCGGTGACCAGATCGGCGGCGGGAGCCTGGGCCACCGCCTTTGCGACGACGGGAGTCTGCTTGGCAAAGCGCTTGCCCAGCTCTCGGAAGTTGGCTTTGACGGACATCTCAACCAGATCCGAGTCGGACGAATCCAGTGCAAGCGCTGAGACCACGTTGAGTTCGTCGGTGATCTCGGCCAGGAGGTCGTCGGGAAGGTTCGACCAGCCGGGCGCCGCCACCAGGGCACGCCGCAGCGGTTGGCGGGTCTTCACCTTGGATTCCGCCCGCGCCGCCCGTCCAAGCTCTACGAGGCGTCGAACCAATTCAACGTTGGTGGTCAGTTGCGCGTTTACCAGGGAAGGGTCGGCTTGTGGCCATGACGCCAAGTGCACTGACTCCGGCTCGCCGCCGTCAACGGCAAATAGGTCGCTCCATATGCGTTCAGTCACAAACGGAGTAAATGGGGCCATCAACAGGGTGACGGTTCGCAGGCAGGTGTGCAGCGTGGCAAGGGCAGCAAGATCGCCGTCCCAGAATCGCCTGCGAGACCTTCGTACGTACCAGTTGGACAAGTCGTCGATGAACGTCGAGAGGAGGCGCCCGGCTAGCTGAGTGTCGAAGTCGTCCAGCGCCACGTGGACTTTCGCAATGAGGTCATTCGAGGTGGACAACGCCCAGCGATCCAATGAACACCGCTCGCTCGCCGCCGGAATCCTCGGGTCGGCCGGGTCGAACTCAGCGATCCGACCGTAAAGGGACAGGAAGGACGCGGTGTTCCAATAAGTGAGCAGCGTCTTGCGAACGACTTCATTGATGGTCTCGTCGCTGACGCGCCGGGACGACCACGCTGATCCAGCGGCCAGCATGAACCAGCGAACGCCATCGGCTCCGTGTCGATCCATCAGTTCGATGGGTTCGAGGACATTGCCGAGGTGTTTGCTCATCTTGCGCCCCTCGGCGTCGAGGATGTGCCCGAGGCACAGGACATTGCGATAGGACGACTCGTTGAAGACAAGTTCGCCAACAGCCATCAAGGTGTAAAACCATCCGCGCGTTTGGTCAATTGCCTCGCAAATGAAGTCCGCCGGATAGCGCTGCTTGAACAGATCCGCGTTCTGATGCGGGTAACCCCATTGGGCAAAAGGCATCGCACCGGAGTCGTACCAGACATCGATGACCTCGGGGACCCGGGACGCGGTGTTGCCGCACTGCGGGCACGCGAGGGTGATGTCATCGACGAATGGGCGGTGTGGATCCAGAGCCGACACGTCCTGGCCCGCAAGTTCGCTGAGTTCGGCGAGCGAACCCACACAGGTCGTGTGGTCGTTGCCGCAGCGCCAAATAGGTAGCGGAGTTCCCCAAAACCGATTTCGGGACAGCGCCCAGTCAACGTTGTTGCGCAGCCAATCGCCGAATCGGCCCCACTTGATGGTCTCCGGATACCAGTTGGTTCCTTCATTCGCGGCCAATAGCCGTTCTTTGATCCTGGTGGTTCGGATGTACCAGGACGGCTGCGCGTAGTAGAGCAACGGAGTGTGGCATCGCCAGCAGTGCGGGTATGGATGGACGTAGTTGCGGCGGCGAAACAGGAGCCCGCGCTGCATCAGATCGGAGATCAGATCCTCGTCGGCGGACTTGAAGAACTGGCCGCCGATCAGCTCGATGTCAGGTTCGAAGGTTCCGTCCGGTCGGATTGGGTTGACCACAGGTAGTCCGTAGTCCCGACAGACCAGGAGGTCATCTGCCCCGAACGCCGGTGCGAGGTGAACCAGGCCGGTTCCGTCATCAGTCGTCACGTACTCCCCGAGGGTCACGTAGTGCGCGTCGGGAATCTCGACCAGGTCGAATGGTCGCGAGTACGGCAGCCGTTCGAGGTCAGTTCCCGGCAGGGATGCGTGGACCGTTGCTTCCTCGCCGAAAACTTGTTCAACGAGATCGGCCGCGACGATATAGAAGGAACCATCGCTTTCAACAATGCTGTAGGTCGCATCCGGTTTTGCGGCGACTGCAGTATTCGAAACCAGCGTCCACGGGGTAGTGGTCCAGACCAGCATGCTGAGACCTGGATACAGCTCGGAAAGTTCGCCTGCCGTCACTGGGAAACGCACGTATACCGATGGGTCGGTAATCTCCTCGTACCCCTGAGCCAGTTCGTGGTCGGAGAGTCCGGTGCCGCAGCGTGGACAGTACGGCGATACCCGGTGGTCCTCGCCAAGCAGCCCGGCGTCATAGATCTGCTTGAGAGACCACCAGACGCTCTGGACGTACTGTGGGCTCATCGTCCAGTAGGCGTCGTCCATGTCGACCCAGTAACCCATGCGGTCAGTGAGTTCCGCGAACTTCCCAACGTGGCCGAGAACGGATTCACGGCACTTCTCGTTGAATTCCGCGATCCCGAATTCCTCGATGTCCCGCTTCACGGTGAAGCCGAGTTCCTTTTCGACAGCGAGCTCCACGGGCAGCCCGTGGCAATCCCAGCCAGCCTTGCGGGGAACGAAGTAGCCCTGCATCGTCTTGAAGCGGGGGAAGATGTCCTTGAAGACGCGGGCCTCAATGTGGTGGGTTCCGGGAACACCGTTTGCGGTGGGCGGGCCCTCGTAGAAGACCCATGTCGGCCCGTCTGCGGTCTGTTGCAGGCTGCGGTGGAACACGTCCTTTTCGGCCCAGAACTCAAGGACCCCACGTTCCATTTCCGGCAGGTCCACACGGGGAGACATGGCGCGATACACGCGGGATAGGCTACGCCAGCGGGTGACGCACCGATGTGCCGCCGCAGTCGACTCGGTTCGTACCGGCATGCAGGCCGCGTCCCCAACCGTCTAAGGTGATGCGGACGTGTCGACCCAGCCGACGCCTGAGTGAGGGGTTTCAGATGCCACGACGTGGAGTACTGGCCAACGAGAAGCCGTGGACGAAGAAGGAACTTGCCGACGTCAAGGACGAACTCCTCGCTGAACGCGATCGGCTAGCGGCCGAACTCGCTTCGACCGAATCCGGCATCGCCGACCTCGTTCGCGATTCCGGGGATGGTGCGGGCGACGATGTTGCCGATGCTGGCTCCAAGACGTTTGAGCGCGAGCAGGAAATGTCGATCGCGGACAACGCTCGCGATCTGCTCCTGCAAACGGAGAAGGCGCTTCAGCGCATAGAGGCAGGTACCTATGGCGCCTGCGAGTCGTGTGGTGGACCAATTGGCAAGGCGCGCCTGCAGGCTTTTCCACGCGCGACACTGTGTTTGGAATGCAAACAGCAGGAAGAGCGCAGCTAACACGGCGCGGCGACGCGTTCGAACTGCCGTACGCTGACAACCGTGTCTACCGCTCCAACACCGCCCCCAGCCCCAGTTGATGAGGCTGAAGCGGGTAGCGACCGTAGATCGGTGCTTCCCATCACTTTGTTGGTGGCAGTCGGTGTTCTGTTGCTTGACCAACTGACGAAGTGGCTGGCGGTTACGTATCTGGAAGGCAAGCCTTCGGTGGAGGTTCTTGGACCAGTGCTGAAGTTGACCTTCGTTCGTAATCCTGGTGCGGCCTTTTCGCTCGGTGGTGGCTACACGATCATCTTCAGTCTGCTGGCTGCAGCTGTCGCGGTCGTCATTGTTGTGACCGCCCGAACGCTGTCATCCATCGCTTGGGCAGTCGCGCTTGGTGGATTGTTGGGTGGCGCCCTAGGGAACCTCCTCGATCGGACGTTTCGTGAGCCGGGATTCCTGCGAGGTCACGTCGTCGATTTCTTGCAGTTGCCGTACTGGCCGATCTTCAATGTCGCGGATATGGCCGTGGTGTGTTCGGCCGGGTTGATTGTTGTCCTCACCGTGCGAGGGGTGCCGCTGCGCGGCACCGCGTCCTGAGATCGCACGCATGTCGTCTACCGGTGAAGAGACTGCTGTTTTCGACGTTCCGGAGTCGCTGGCGGGGGAGCGGGTCGATGTCGGAATGGCGCGCTTGTTGGGGGTGTCCCGAACCAGGGCGGCGCACCTTATTTCTGATGGCCTAGTTCGGGTCGATGGTCGAAAGGTTTCCCGTGCTGACCGTCTGACCATCGGGGCCCGACTGCAGGTCGCTCCCGAACCCGAACCGGCCCGGAGCCAAGTGGAGCCGGTTGTTGAGTTGCCCATCGTCTTCTGTGACGACGACCTCGCCGTGGTGGACAAGCCAGTTGGTGTCGCAGCTCATCCGAGCCCGGGCTGGACTGGACCAACGGTCACCAACGGCCTGCGTCTGGCAGGCATCTCGTTGGCCGAGGTCGGAGCGGCCGAGCGTGAGGGCGTCGTGCACCGACTCGATGTCGGCACCAGCGGCCTGATGGTCGTTGCCCGAACCCCTGATGCGTACTCAAGTCTCAAGGCGCAGTTCAGGGACCGCGAAGTCGACAAGACGTACCACGCACTGGTCCAAGGGCATCCAGATCCCAGCACCGGAACCATCGACGCCCCGATCGGACGACATCCCCATCATGACTACCGGTTCGCGGTTATCAACGACGGCAAGCCCAGCGTCACGCATTACCGGACAATTGAAGCGTTCAGCTACGCATCGCTGCTGGAAGTCGATCTGGAGACTGGGCGAACGCATCAGATTCGGGTGCACATGGCCGCGATGAACCACCCCTGTTGCGGAGACTCGACGTATGGCGCGGACCCGACGCTGGCCAGCCGACTCGGCCTTACTCGTCAGTGGTTGCACGCGGTGGAGTTAGCGATCACGCACCCTCGAACGGGGGAGCGCATGACATTCGAGTCGCCGTACCCCGCTGATCTCGCCCACGCGCTTGAGGTTCTCAGCGACTAAGTAGGATCGCGCGGTGACCACGGCCGCATCGGTAGACCCCGCTTCGGGCAACGATGATGGCACGGCCGCTGCGAAGGTGGGTTCTTCGTACCTCGCTGACTTTGACTTGGTCGGCCTCTCTGAGAACCCGCCGGACGATGACCAGGCCACCAGGAATCGCCTTCTGGTCGCAGCAGTGAAACTCTTCGCCGATCGTGGCTACGAGGCCTCCTCGATGCGCGAACTTGCCGCCGAGGTTGGGGTCAAGGCACCGGCGATCTATAACCACTTCGACTCCAAGACCGACGTGCTCTCGACTGCCGTCGACTATGCGCTCAGTGACTTTCTTTCCAGTGTTTTGGTTGGCCTGGAGGGCTTCGAGGAGTCCGAACGACTGTTTGAACTACTGCGTCGCCATGCGCAGTACAAGACCAACGACGTGGCGCTTTCCCGCGCTCAGGACAAACTCGTCGATGCAGACTTCCTGCGCCGGGTTCTGCCTGCGGCGAGTCATGATCGGTATACCGCAGCGCTAGCGGGCTATCGCGCGATTGTCCGCGACTTGGTCGTGGCGGCCGCGCCAGATTCAGAATCGGATCCCGCAGTTAGCCTCCCGGTGCTGGTTTCGGCGCTGATTGAGATGGTTGATCGAGTGAGCTCGTGGTTCCGACCTGACGGATCTCTCACTGGCGATGAGATCGCCGATCAGTGTGTGGTCATCGCTCGTCGGATGGTTGTCTCGTAGTTCACGGCTCGCGCCAACCAAGGGAGGGTGTCACTGCTCCTCGACAACGACAGCGAGTTTGATGGCGGAATTGAACCATCGGACGCCTTCGTGGACGACATCGATCAGCAGGTCGTAGTCGCCTGGCCGCTCAGGAGCAAGGATCCAAATCGCCAGTAGCGTCGATTCTCCTGGATGTAGGTCGGCCTCAAGTGGAGCCCGGGGGCCGTCGACCCACCTTGATGCGCCGCCGCGAGAAGTCTCACGGCGGACCACTCGTTGAATCTTCGCCACGAGTCTGGCCCAGAACCTTCGGCGACCCAGTCCGTCTGAACTGCGTAGGCGCCACCTGGTGCCCAGGCAGATTGGCGGCTCACGGAGCAGGCGGGGCCAGACTTCGATTCCAGTGTTTTCGACCGTTACCCCCCAACGGCGCGACTCCGCGCTCGTGAGGTGAATCGGCCGGGAGAAATCCGTGTCATCCCAGACTGCGAAGGACAGCTTCGCGTTGTATGCCGTGGCGTCCAACTTTCTGCCAGGCCATTCGCGTGCGATTGTCCGGTAGCTGACGGTGCCTGGGTGAGTGCCTTCGTCGGATTCGACCGGATCCTCAGCCCGAATCACCCGGGCGCCGGTCGTGTCAGTTTGTAGGACCCGGTCAATTGTTTCTGAATCCTCGTCAGGCACGGGTATGGGTGTCTGACTTGCGTATTGCTCGGGGAGGTACATCATCTCGGTGACGTCGAGTTCAACCTCCGGACCAATACTGGTTTGCTGCCGATAGCGGTCGATCTTCTCGCGACGTTGTGCGAGCGTCGTTGTTATGCAATCCAGGTGGTAGGTACCAGCATCGACATCCCGGCAGGGTGTCGGCGGGATCGTGCCTTCGTGGAGCTTCGAATTGAAGTGCCACAGGTTCGGATCGTTACGGATC